>Ga0114933_10004859_pt1 | contig 12381 bp, 9 predicted proteins | sample 4SBtaG_FD_89691 | JGI IMG/M metagenome (GOLD analysis project Ga0114933, IMG submission 89691) | Deep subsurface microbial communities from Kolumbo volcano to uncover new lineages of life (NeLLi) - 4SBTROV12_W25 metaG | ecosystem: Environmental > Aquatic > Marine > Volcanic | place: Kolumbo...
AGTCTGAAAATGGCTCGTCATAAAGGCTAGATAATTTTGGAATAACATTCATGGCATCCTGTGCAGAAACATAAAGCTCTGTATGTTTAGTGCCAAGATGTTGTGCTATTTGTTTAGCATATACCGCCTCATTATAACCCTCTTCCTTAAAGCCTATTGAAAAGGTTTCTACAGGTGATGATGATTGAGACTGCATTAATGAAACAATCAAAGAGGAATCAACACCACCAGACAAGAAAGCGCCCAGTGGAACATCGGCCTCCATTTGCCCTTTCACTGATTGAGATAGCAATTTATCTAAATCATTTACAGCTTCAATGGCATTTCCAGTATAAATATTTGATTGTGCATTGGTTGCAACTTCTTTCAAAGACCAAAAAGCTGTGGGATTCCCTATAGCATCTATACTGGCGTATTTATTACTCGTGTCTACCTTAAGAATAGTGCCGGGTATTAATTTTTTAATGCCTTTGTAAATAGAATATGGAGTTGGTATGTAATTATATTTGAGTTGCAATGCTAATGAATTTCTATCAATTTCTCCTTGAAACGCAGAATGCTTCTTTAATGCTTTAAGCTCCGAACCAAATAAAAAAACACCATTCTGTATTCCATAATAAAGTGGCTTTTCCCCCATTCGATCTCGAACTAAATAAATAGAGTTATCTTTTTTATCAAAAAGGGCGATGGCAAACATACCGCTACACTTTTTGACGGTTTTTTCCAATCCCCAAGTGTCAATACAAGCTAATAATGTTTCGGTGTCTGAATGTCCACGCCAAGAAATATCAATATTAGATTTTTTTAAACTTTCTCGCAAAAACAAATGATTGTAAATCTCACCATTAAAGACAATAACATATCTATTACTAAAAGAAACCATAGGCTGGTGACCCTGAACAGATAAATCAAGAATTGATAAGCGCCTATGCCCCAAACAAACATTAAATTTAGAATCATGCCAAAAACCCTCATCATCAGGGCCACGATGTTTAATGGCGCTCATCATATCTACAATAATATCTTGATGATTATGTCTATCTGTACCAAAAAACCCAACTATTCCACACATCTTACACCTCCTTTAAAATACTTTTTTCTGACTCCATGGCTATGAAAAAGATAACTATAAAAGATGGAAAACTCCACCCAAAAAGTAAAGTGCCTAGCCGTAAAATGAAACAAGCCTGAAATTATAAATGCCACGATAAATGCTGCAACAAGATACTCTTTGTCTATTACCTTGATAAAAACTGCTATCGACATTATGCTATATAGCAAAATTACAAAAAAAATGCCTAATTGCATCGCAAGATCAATAGGCGTCGAGTGCGCCTCCGAGACTCCAAATGAGGTAGTAACACCTGAAAAACTACCAGAACCCCAGCCTACTATTGGGGACATGCTAACTACATCCAACCCATTTAATATTAACGATATTCTTACATTACCCTCATCAGCCGCCAACCATATTTCTAACAACTCATTGGAGTATGTATTTATTAAATAAAAAGCGAAGATAAAAAAGGCAATAAAAAAAATTAAAAATTGTGATGAAAATTTAATCCTTGTAGAAAAAAAAAATAGAAATACAAAATAACAAAGCACAGTTGCAAAAACAGTTAACAAATAAGCGTCACTACCTGTTTTTAGCATTATAAAAGTTATAATTGGAAGTCCAATTATTGCCAGTTTTTTTTTAAAAAGTAGCAATAATAACGAAAGACTGGATGCATAAAATAACAACTGATTTGGATTATCAGCCCCACCTTCATAACGACTAGTAGCTAACAATGATGGAAAAAATACAAAGGTAATTAGATTTGTACCAATAAATGCATAGAAAAAATAATGGGTTAACCGTTGAAAATTAATTTCTTGGGATTGCAAAGCTTGGATTAATAAAAATGCAAGTATGCCACCCATAATGAATGACACAACATACCATGGGCTTGAGTTATAATCAGTAAGAGTGTAGGTGACTAAAGTTATCACTGGAAGCTGGAAAAAGAGTACAAATAAAATATACATCTTTATGTAGCCTTCTACACCTCTATTATAGACAAAGAAGACTTTCCAATACCTCATAAAAAGTAAAATAATGGAAATCAAGATCAAAATCTCAGAAACACCTATAAAACCAAAAAACCTCAAACTGGTCAAATAGCCTAAGCCCAGTCCAGTACCAAGCAACAGTTCTACTGAAAATAATTTTCTAATAGATAGCATGTTTATCAATTATTTCTGCCAACTTTTCAATTTGAATTTTTCTATTGAATTTTTCTCTTTGTTCAAATGAAGTATTGTATGAGCCTTTTTTGAAATTTAATAAAAAATTTGTTATTTCATCTTTATTATTAGATGCAATACCAAAACAATTATCTCTTATGATATCTGACGCTAAATCATTTACAGCTCCTATGCCTAAAATAGTATTTTGAGTAGCTATGTATTCAAATAATTTACCAGTTAATACACCTATTTCTTTAGGATCATTCCATGTTAATAGCAATAAAATATCAGCAGTCTTTTGTATTTCTATTGCTTTTTTTCTACTTACAGGTGAATGAATATTTACATTAGATTCAATATTATATTTTTCTGATAATTCATCAATCCATAAAAGATGATTACCATAAAAGTCAATTATAACTTTCTTTTTTAATTCACTGTTATTTGAAATTACCTTGAATAATATAGAAGGATCCCTTTTGCCTTCATATATTGCACCTGTATATACTATATTAATCTTATTCTTACTATTCTTAGTGATTTTAAAATTAAAATCTTCTGCATCAAAACCATTTTGTATCGTAAAAACAGGTGCATCAAACTTTGATTCTAATTTATTTTTTAAAGGATTAGATACGGTTACAATTGCTTTCGCTTTACTAAGAGTTTTTTTTTCTAAATATTTGTCAAAAAAGCTTGTATCTCTATAGTGGTTATCTACCCATAAATCTCTCAATTCTGCAATCCAAGGAATACGAAATTTAGATGAAATACTGTTTGCAATGAGATGGGAAGTATATGGACTTGCAGATGAATATATAATATCAGGAATCCATTTTTCTTCTTCTATTATTTTTCTACACTCTTTTTTTGCATAGGGGTACCACCCAATATGTTGATCTGGAGTATGAAATACTTTAATATAATAAGATTTTAATGCTTTTATAAGATTTGATTTAAAATTATTTTTATTAGTATTATTTTTAATAGCATTTACTTTTTCTTTTCCTATAAACTTATAGATAGGAGTATTAACATCTAACCAATCGCTATAATAAATATTTTGTTCTTCAACCTCTAATTGAAGAGTTTTAGGTAATTTTTGCTCTTTTGCCGTAACAACTTTTACATCATAACCTAATTCATTTAGAATCTTTACAGTTTTTCCTGTTCTTACTGCACCTATACAATTATATGGTGGAAAATGGAATGTTATAAATAATATTTTTTTACTCATTATTCATCAACTCCCCAATAATTCTCTCACTAGCCTTACCACCACCATACAAATCTAATTTTGAATTTTCTTTATTAAACTCTGAATTATTTTTATAAGATTCTAGTATTTTCTCTTTGTATGCACCTACTAAACTATTTGCTCCACACTCTACAAGCTCTACCCACTCTGTCTCATCTCTTAGAGTTATGCACTGTTTTTCAAAAAAATATGCTTCTTTTTGAAGCCCACCACTGTCTGTCATAACCAAGTCACAATTATCTATTAGCCATACCATTTCAAAGTAGCCTACTGGAGCTATTATTGTTAAGTTTTGAATGTTTAATTTTAAATTTTCTAGTATCTTTTTGGTTCTTGGATGAAGTGGCAAGATGATTTGTTTCTCTTGAGTTATCTCATTAAGCGCTTCAAATATACTTCTAAGTCTATTCTCATCATCTGTATTTTCAGCTCTATGGATAGTACAAAGTATAAAATCATCTTTTATATCACAACTTGGTTTCACTGCCAAATTTTTATAAAACATTGCACCATCTTGCATAACATCACCACTTTTAACTATCTTACAATCAAGATTTTCATAACCTTCATTTTTCAGATTTTGCATAGCCGTATCTGTTGGGCAAAATAGTATACTACTCACTCTATCTGTAAGAATTCTATTTACTTCTTCTGGCATTTTCATATTAAAACTTCGTAGACCGGCTTCTATATGAGCTAGTTTTATATGAAGTTTACTAGCCACTATTGCCCCTGCTAAGGTAGAGTTTGTATCACCATAAACCATAACCCAATCAGGTTTTTCTTTTAAACAAACCTCTTCAATCTTCTCTATCATCTGCCCAGTCATAGCACCATGAGATTTGCCACCAATACCCAAAAAATAATCAGGCTTTGGTATCTGCATCTCATCGAAAAACACATCTGACATATTTGCATCGTAGTGCTGACCAGTGTGAACTATGACTTCTTCTATCTCTGTATGCTTTACTATCTCACGACTGACCGAACCTGCTTTTATAAACTGTGGTCTTGCCCCAAGTATTGTTAATATTTTCATAATTTTTTTCAATTAAATGTTTTATTATGCCAGCGAATAAAGTTCACCCAGCGCCACACTTGAAATGTAAAGGGTTTTTTTTCTGCTATTATCAAATCAAACTCTATTAACAGTTCGTTTGTGTTGATAAATTCAATCTCTCGAGTATCTTCAAGCCATTTACGAAAAATAGGTGCCATTGCTATAAGCCAAGCTTTTTCAGGAGTTTCAAAGCCAATTTTATCTCTTCTATCCAAAATCTGATCAGGCACAATACCACGCATCGCTGCTCTGAATACACTTTTGGTTTCGCCATTATTTGAAATCAAATAGTGTTCAGGTAGGCTCAATAACAAATCTGCTGTCGGGGGTGTTAAAAATGGCACACGGCTTTCAACAGAAAACCGCATAGAGTTTCGGTCACCATGTCGTAACAATTGAGGCAAGCCTTCTGATTGTAATGAGCTTGCTAATGCCTCAACAACACGACGCCCATGGTTGTCAGAAACTTGCGTCTGTAGATTTGTTTTTAACGTAATATCATGCTCTAACAAAAATTCATTATTTAACCAACTTGGTTTAGATGAATTTATAAACAAGTTTTTCAAAAAAGGTCGTAAGTTATTTGGTACAATTCCCGCACCTAGGCATTTATAAGCTTTTACGCTACCTCTTCCTGGACACTTTTTCCATTGATTAGTAAAAGAAAACAGTGTTTTTAGATCCTGTTGTTCAAATAGACTCTGCATACGCTGAACAGGATAACCCGAATATCCAGCCAATAATTCATCTGCACCCTGCCCATCTAAGGTAACAGTTATGCCGTTTTGTTTCGCAAGTTGGAACACACGGTACTGTGCATAAATACTGCTGCTACCGAACGGTTCGCCCTGAGTTTGAATAAGATCATCTAAATCCCTTAGAAGGTCACCCTCATTTGCAACAACCTTATAACTTTTTGCACACGTATGCTTATTTATAAGATCAATCCATTTTTCTTCTGAAACAGGGGAATCTTTGGCTATATAGCTAAAAGTATAAATATCCGCTTTTGGCTCTAAATAACGCATTGCACATACTATACTAGATGAGTCAATACCACCGGACAAAGCTGCGCCTATAGGCACATCACTTCGCAAGTGAAGTTTTACATTTTCCAAAAATTGTTCTCTTACCCTCTCTGTTGCTTGTTCAAAGCTAGAATCATTGCACTCCTTAGTCGCAGGTTCCCACCATTTGAAGTTTTTAGTAACACAACCTTTTGTTAAGTCAAATTCCATTAAACAGCCTGGCATCAGATGCTTAACACCATCAATAAAAGTCAATTCATTATTATCATAGACACCTTGAACTAAATAGTCATAAGCGCGCTGCAGACAAAGTTTTTTTGGCTGCCCCCATAATTCTAAAAGTGCATTGATATCCGAAGCAAAAACAAACTGCCCACCCTCTTCAGCAAAGAAAAATGGTTTAATGCCAAACGCATCACGAACACAGGTTATCTTCTCTAACTGCATATCATAAATAACAAAAGCAAACATTCCTACAAGTCTACGCAGGCACGACTCCCCCCAATGTATCCAAGCCTGCAATAATACCTCGGTGTCGGATTCTGTATGGAAAGTTAAGCCTATTTGCTTTAGCTTCTGGCGCAGTTCTTTGTAATTGTATATTTCACCATTAAATACCATGACGAAACGCCCGTCTGGACTGTGCATGGGCTGATGTCCAGCCGCTGATAAATCAATAATGGAGAGACGGGTTTGTCCAAGCGTAAGTTGCCCCCCTGTTACCGTAGTAAAGTTTTCTAACCCTCTGTCATTAGGGCCGCGGTGATGTAGAGCTTGTAATGCAGCTTGTAGCCGTTCACCATTGCTACTTGATGAGTATTGAGAGAAGGAGCCTAGGATGCCGCACATGTTAATCTTTTTCCAGTATTGTCGAATAAAGCGTGTGCAGTTGTTTAACTACCACAGGGCGGGAAAAACGTCGTTCAAAATCTTCTCGAATTTGAGTGGCTTGATAGTCTTCCGCATGCTGATGAATATATTGCATGGCTTTTGACAAACCAACTACATCATCAATATCAACCAATAATCCATTAACATCGTTGACAATGTACTCAGGTCCACCACATCGGGTGGCAATTACAGGCTTACCACTGGCAATGGCTTCAGCATAGACAATTCCAAATGTTTCATGCCGCGAAGGCATGACATAGGCATGGCATTTATTAAAATATTCCGGCGCAGCTTCTCTTTTGATACAACCCAACCAATGAACTAAGTGTGCAATACCTAGCTGCTCAGCCATTTTTTGGTAAATATTCAACATCGAACCTTGCCCACCAATCCAGAATTGACAAACCTCTTGTGCTGGCTTCCAATCGGCAATCGCTTGCAATAAATGGTCAATGCCTTTTTGTGTTGTTAGGCCGCAGAGGGTAAAAAAAATAAAAGGCTTTGGCGATTGGGCTGGAATAACATGAAAACGCTGTTCATCGATGATATTGGGAATAACTAAAGGTCGCCGATAGCCAAAAGACTGGATGCGGTCTGCCAAGCTAGGACTCACGGCAATTGTTGCATTAGCATGATACATAGCAGTCGTGATTGCTTTGATAGGCACACCCCGTTTCATCAACGAACGAAACGGAAAGGGGCCCATATGCTCTGTGATAATATACGGAATGTCAAACTCTTTTGAGAGAATAGAGGCTATATATCCAGCAGGATAACTTACATGGGCGTGGATGAGGTCTATTTTTCCAAATTTGTTCTGAGCAAGCTTTAAGTTTTTACGATTAGCATTAAGCAGTGATTGGGTAACCCCGCCAAATGACAGGTGGCGTGACCAAGTGATCGCAGGATTAAAGACTTCAATGACCTTGTTCTCAAGCTTGATCATATCTTTTTGCTGTTTTAAGAACCACTGCAAAACATTAAATACCCGCCAAGGACTTCTTGGCGAGATATTTGCTTGGTCATGCCCCCAAGTACTAACAATGACATTGATATCAGGGCATAAATCTGCAATTGCTTCCGCTTGTTCTTTGGTAAAAATTCCTGCAATAGGCTGCTTTGGATTCGGATACCAAGATGGAATGATGAAGAGGTTCATTGTTTTTAGTTCGGCTTCTTTGCAACTGCCATAATACACCAGCCATCAATTGTCCCTTTCATGAACGGGCGAAGTGGCAACATTAAAAAACTCAATAGGCTTGTTTTGAAATTGCTCAAATATAATGGTGGCAATGTGCCAGCCGGAGTTATTTTAATATCAGTAGCTCCGGTCTCTTTAAGAATTAGGTTTAGCTCCCACTCTGATATAGGGTTTATATGACCATATGATAAATCAGCATCGGAAAATTGATGAAATCTACCTGAAAGTAAATATAAAACTCGTGATAACCAAGAGGCAGTATTCGGTGTTGTGATAAGAATTAGACCATCCTTCTTAACCATTTGCATCAACTGCCTGACATATTGCCATTGATCCTGAACATGTTCGATGACTTCTATACCTAAAACCGCATCAAATTCATTTTGGTGTTGTTTAGTGAAAACTTGAATATCTTCTAAAGAATCGAAATTGATTTTTGTAAATACAGCTTTGGTGGATTTAAAGTTTTCTTCATCTTTATCAGCGGCAGTAACATGAAACCCTAAATCAGCTAAACGTTCAGATAAAGCACCTTCTCCAGCACCAAGATCAAGCACTTTTGCGTTTTTAGATAATTTCCCCACTAATTCAGCTGCAATTTGTTCGTGCAAACCCAGGTCGGCTTTTATTAGTAAATTATTGTAATATTGTTGAGTTTTTTCCCTAATATAAAATTTCATTGTGATGCTTTCCTAAATGCTATCATTTGATAGATGCTAATTTGTGCAATTTCAATTATTACCAGAATAATTAGTCCGACATAGATACTATCATAAACATATCCTATAAAAAAACATATTGGTCTATATAGCAGGACAGATAATCCAAAGATTAAACTATAGCTTTGTAACCCTAGGGTGATATAGGAAGAAGATGTGGGAGAGCTTACGAATTTGACATACAACATGAGCACAATCACAGAGGCTATTTTTCCTGATTCTGCCCACTCATTACCAAAAACAAAAACAAAGATTGATTCACCCCAGAAAAGAAAGGCTAGCATTGGCAAGAAACCAGCTAACGCTAAAATATGCCAAGTTTTAATTAAGAGTTTTTTTGCAGCAGTTCGATTTTCTTGCCAATACTTAGAAAATTGCTGAAAAAAGACTTGGCCAACAGCTACACCCACCAAAGCACTTGGCATGGCAAGAACTTTCCATGCTATACTAAATTGCCCAGCCATGCCACTTCCAAACCATGCAGTGATTAAAATCACAGGAAGTTGCATAGTAATAACATCCAGTAACGCAGTTGGCAATAAAAACTTCGGCGCTGCTTGATGCTGCCTGGCGACACTGGATAGAACTTGGCATTGCTTAATGGTAAGTGTGAGAAATAAAACTAGCGACAAAAACAAAGCTGTAATAACTAGACTAATAATTTGCGCTGTAATTAATCCACTGTAGCCTATCGGGTAGTAATATAAGGCAAAGGAAGGAATAATTAAACCTAATGCCTGCACAACTTTAGAATAAGCTATTTTTTTATAGTCTTTTATCCGATTTAACCATGAGGAGGTAACTGCAATTACTGCACCCATGAAGCCCGATAAGCCAACAAACGGTATTAGCGCTTCAACATCACTAATACCGATCATTGCTTTAACAGACGCAGGTGTAAGCCACAGGAGGATACTAATCCCTACGCCCAGGATCAGACCAAAAAACAATGCTAGCTTTGCCAGACCTTGCGCCTCCCCGTCAGACTCTGCCACAACAATGTGCGCTTCATACCGCAACGTTATACCTGTTGCAACAATGCTAGAGACCGCCATAAACAGGGCCAATAAACCAAAATCAACAGGCGTATAAAGACGCGCCAAAAATGGCAAACTGACAAGGTTGATACTTTGCGCCAAGATTGTGCCCGTTATTACAACCAAACTGTTCTTGAAAAAATCACCTTTAAGGAAAGCAAATCTCATGAGTTGCTAGAACTCATGATAGCCTGGCAAACCAAAATTATGGCTAAATTATGATTATTTAATCGCTCTCGTCTTTGTCGGGTGATGGTTACGTTGTGGTAGGCAACATTAAGCATCTTGTTCATTAAACCCACCTTCTGACATTTTTTGCCAATATTCTTGAGATTGTCCACTTTCCGCCAAAAACACTTATTAAATTTTTATCAACCTGTATTGCATATTCCCTTGTGGCTTTGTTTGCGTTATCGGAGCTTTTTATCAATGGCCTTACTCCTGCAAAAGAACTTACTACGTCTTTTTCTGAGATTGAATCTATAAAATAATGATTATAAGCACTCAACAGGTTGAAAATTTCAGATTGTGACGGCTTTATTTCATCTGTGATTTTTTGTCTAACTTCGGTTGTGCCAATTAATGTTTGACCTTTATAAGGAAGAACAAAAAATATTCGTCTTTCGTTTGGGGCTTCTAAAAAATACCCATGGTCTAATTTTTGATCAATAATAATATGCGAACCTCTAATTAAATCAAGTTCGTAATCTGAATCAATATTGCTGTTTTTTAACAGTTGATGTGCCAATGGGCCGGCAACATTAATTACTTTTTCAAACTGTTCTTTATTGCCATTATAAGTAATTTCTCCATTAATATTAATTCGATCTACTACTGTTTCCTCTAATATTGTTAAGTTTTTATATTGCTTTGCTTGATCGGCTGCCCAGATGCCTAATTGGTAATCATCCATCTGACCATCGTAATAAGAATAACCTTTGACAAGATTGTTCATTTTTAATCCAGGACATAATTCTTGTATTGAAGCTTTACTATGATTTTGATGCGTGCCGATATTCTGCTTGCCTGCAAATAAATCATACAGATATAAGCCTATCTTATATAGCCAAGCCGGGCGCCTTGATTGCTTATAAACTGGTATAAATATTTTAAGCGGCTGCGCTAAATTTGGCGCTTGATTAATCCACCATTGTCTTTCTCTAAGCGCCTCTTTTACTAATCTAAATTCAAAATTCTCGAGATATCGCAGACCGCCATGTAATAATTTAGATGAAGCAGATGACGTCTGCGACATTAAAGTATTTTTCTCAAATAAGACTACATCATGATGGTGTTTGCATAACTCCCATGCAGTCATAATGCCGTTAATTCCACCACCTATTACTGCGATCTTCACTGGATATTTTCTTGAACCTTAGAAACAACATAATCAACTTGATCATTAGTTAAAAATGAGTTCATTGGCAAACTCATAACCTCATTAGAGGCTTTTTCTGATATAGGAAAATCACCTTGTTTGTAATTCAAATATTGGAAACACTCTTGCAGATGAAGTGGCACTGGGTAGTGTACTGCAGTTGGGATTCCGCTATCCTTTAATTTGGCTTGAAGTTCATTTCTGTTGTTAACCCTAACAGTGTATTGAGCCCAGGCGCTTGTTCTTCCTTTTTCTACAAAAGGAAGAACAAATTTTGAATTATGCACCCCAAGGGTATTTCCTGACGGGGCAATGTTTAATTTTGAATGGTACTTTTCTGCAACCTGCTGTCGATCTGCTAATTCTTGCGGGTAATGTGACAGCTTGGCTAACAAGATGGCCGCTTGCATAGTGTCTAAGCGAGCGCCCATGCCAATGTATTTATGATGATAGCGTTTGTTTTGCCCATGCACACGCATCATTTTTATCTTTTCTGCATAGTCATCATTATTGGTAATGACTGCGCCACCATCACCATAACAACCGAGCGGTTTTGCTGGAAAAAAACTGGTGGTTGATATGTCGCCAAGGTTACTGTCTGTTTTGCCATTATAGGTAGAGCCAAAACTCTGAGCACCGTCTATTATAATTTTTAATTTTGGATGTTTAATTTTTAATTTTTCAAGTGCGTCCATGTCTGCAGGTTGTCCAAACAAACTTACAGGCATAATCGCTTTTGTCTTATCTGTAATTGCAGCTTCAATCAGATTGGCATCAATATTAAAGGTGTCTGGCTCAATATCGACAAACACAGGTTTAGCTCTCATTAAGACAATGGTTTCAGCTGTGGCTATAAAGGTAAAGGGTGTGGTGATAATCTCATCGCCAGGTTTGATATCCATTGCCATCATAGCAAGTAAGAGTGCATCTGTACCTGATGAACAGGTAATAGCGTGCTTGGCACCTGTAAACTCTGCTAATGCTCGTTCTAGTTCATGAACTTCTTCACCCATGATGTAGTTTGATTTGTTTAAAACTGCTTGAATATTGGCGTCAATATCAGTTTTGTATTTTTGATACTGCAATTGCAGATTGGCAAAGTCAATATTCATACTTAACCGATTACAGAAACTTGGGAGTCCTTTAATTGATATTTTTGGCCAGTATGCTCACAAGTGGTTTGAGCATTGCCTGTTATTGGCAGATCTAGCTTATCACCGTACTCACTCATCCAGCCAATCTGCCTAGCAGGTACGCCTACCATCAGCGCATACGCAGGTACGTCTTTGTTGACAACTGCACCAGCTCCTACAAAAGCAAATGCACCCACTGTTGTGCCACAAACGATTGTGCAATTAGCACCTAGGGTTGCGCCTTTTTTTACAAAGGTATCCCTGTATTCGTCTTTACGCTCAATCAATGAGCGCGGATTGTAAACATTAGTAAACACCATACTCGGACCGCAAAATACGCCCTCTTCTAAATAGACGTTGTCATAAACTGAGACGTTATTTTGAATTTTACATTTGTCACCAATAACTACCTTATTGCCAACAAAGACGTTCTGACCAAGTGAT
>Ga0114933_10004860_pt1 | contig 12378 bp, 13 predicted proteins | sample 4SBtaG_FD_89691 | JGI IMG/M metagenome (GOLD analysis project Ga0114933, IMG submission 89691) | Deep subsurface microbial communities from Kolumbo volcano to uncover new lineages of life (NeLLi) - 4SBTROV12_W25 metaG | ecosystem: Environmental > Aquatic > Marine > Volcanic | place: Kolumbo...
CTAGCATGGATGCATCTGCAACATTTGTTGGTGCTTTAAAAGCTGGTTTCAACGATGATGCTTTTGATGGCTGGACAGTATGGTCAGAAGAAAATAACTAAATTAATTCAATAAGTAATATAGCATCTCCTATTGTGAATATTACTTCGAAAAGAGGGAAGAGTTTTCTTCCCTCTTTTTTTTATCTGAATCCTAACATAATCCTAAATATTTTTTTGTACTTTTCCTATATTATGGAGAATGAATTTGTCTGACAGAATACAAGATTTAAACTATAATTTATTAAAACTAAGCTCGTTAGTTGAAACGAATATTAAAGATGCGTTTAGTGCAATAGAAGAAAAAGATTTAGGTAAATCTCAAATTGTAATAAATGTTGATTCTAAAATAAATTTGATGGAAGTCGAAATAGAAAAAGAAGTCAACGAAATTATTGAAAATTTTCATCCTACTGATTCAGATTTGCGATATCTATTAGCTGCTTTGAAAATTAATAATGAGCTTGAAAGAATAGGAGATTATGCAACCAATATAGCTAGAAATACCCAGTTTATGGTTGAACATCCAGATTTAGAATTACCTAAAATTCTAGCACATTCAGCTGAAACTTTAACTTCTATGTTAAATGATGTTATTAATGCCTTTATTTTATCTGACGAAGCAAAAGCATTTGAAGTTATTGAAATGGATGATATCATCGATAACAACAACAGAGAGATATTTATACTTTTTAAAGAAAAAACCAAAAGTAATTCTGAATTCTTAAGACAATTTATTGTTTTTACGAATATTTCAAGATATGTTGAAAGAGCTGCAGATCATACAACGAATATAGCCGAAGACATAATTTTTCAAATCAATGGTAAAATTGTTAGACATGATGAAAATATTTAATTTTATGAGGTACTTTTGATGGATTTTTTAACACTATGGTCTTTTTTTGGGTTTTTATTTGCTGTATATGCAGTTACTGCGAATGATAGTATTCAAACTTTAGGTACATACATTGCATCTAATAGAGCTGATGTAAAATGGTACTGGATGTTTGGTTATATGGGATCAATCTTTGTTTTCACTATGATTCAAGGATTCAATGCGGGAGATCCTGCTTTTGGTAGATTGACCGAATTCCCCGAAATTGAAATAATGTGGTATCACGCATTAGCACCTCTTGTTTTAGTTCTTTTAACTAGATTAAAAATTCCTGTATCAACCACTTTTTTAGTCTTATCTGTCTTTGCCGCTAGCGTAGATGGTCTGATGGAAAAAATGCTTTTAAAAAGTTTTGTGGGATATGGCGTATCATTTGTGTTTGCATTTGCTGCATGGTATTTAATTAGCAAATATATCTTATATGAAGGTGAAAAGGGTGATAACAAAAACAATACTTATTGGAGAATTGCACAATGGATAACTACCGGTTGGTTATGGTCAACATGGCTTTCACATGATATGGCAAATATTATGGTATTCTTACCAAGATATTCATCTGTTCCTACTATATCTTTTCAAATACTTATTTTAGGAACAATGCTCCTTGGATTAGCTTTTATGTTTTATGAAAGGGGAGGAAAAATTCAAGAAATAGTATTATCTAAAACAAACACTAGATATGTTCGTTCTGCTACATTAGTTGATTTGGTGTATGTGTTTGTACTTTACTATTTTAAAGAAGTAAATGACCTTCCTATGAGTACTACTTTTGTATTTATGGGCATGTTAGCAGGGAGAGAAATTGGTATTATGTTTGCTCAAGGTTATGGAACTCTCACATACACTGACAAGCACAAAAAAGGTATATTTCCAATGCTTTATTCTGATTTTTTCAGACTTATGTTAGGCTTAGCAATAAGTGTAACTTTGGCATATGGAATTCAATGGTATTCCAATCTTTAATACTTTATTTTAAAGTATGAATCTTAGAAATAAACTCGTCTTAATTACTGGTGGTGCCAAAGGTATAGGTCTAGCTACTGCTCAAAGAATACTCAATGAAGGCGGAAAAGTCATTCTATGGGATTTCAAAGAAGATGATCTAAACAAATCTGTTAATAATTTTAAAGAACAAGGTTTTGATGTTTTCTCGCAGGTGTGTGATGTTACAAACAAAGAACAAGTTTATAACAATGCAAATATCATTAAGGAAAAATTTGGTGGTATTGATATCTTAATTAATAATGCTGGTACTGTTTATACAGGATATATGCTAGACAGAAGCGATGAAGAGCTTGAAAATCTTATTAATGTAAATTTCACATCAATGATTTATACTATTCGCGCATTTATGCCAGCTATGTTAGAGAAAAACTTTGGACATATTATTAATATTTCTTCTGCATCATCAATGACGGGTGCTCCTAAGTTAGCAGTTTATGCTGCTACCAAATGGGCTGTTGCAGGATTAACAGAATCTTTAAGGCTTGAAGTTCAAAAGATGGGTAAGTCTGGTGTTAAATTTTCTTCCATTCATCCAAACTTTTTAAAGAAAGGATTATTTGAGGGAACAAAACTTAATTTATTAGGACAGTTGCTAGCCCCAGGAGTAAAAAGCCACGATGCTGTAGCAAAAGTCATTGTAAATCGTGCAATTAAACTTGGGTTCCATTCTCCAAAAGTTCCATGGATTATGAATCAGGTCGTTTTACTTAGGGCATTATTACCAAGTTCATTGTTAATTAAATTTAGCAGCCTTTATGGTCTTTATGATATGATGGATGACTATAAGGGGTATAACGACGGAAGATAATTTTACTTTACTCTTTTTTTGAATCATTATAGAATTCAATCATGAAAAACATTTTAAAAATTCAATACATAATTATTTTTTTACTCTTCTATTCCTGTTCATCTGAAACAGTTCCATCTGAACAAACAAGTAGTGAGCCAATTATAACTTTTCAAGATTCGCTGAGTTATACCATGGGAGTGAATATTGGTCAGAACCTTCCTGAAACTGAAATCAACCATGATTTATTAATTGAGGGTTTACGTGATTTTTGGAACAATGAAGAACCTAGATTAAATGCGCCTACACGTTTAGATATTTTGAGAGCATTTAATATTACAAATTCGGAGATAGAGCGTGAATTAATGCGTTCAATGTCAGAAAAAACAAAACAAATGTCCCGAGATAATAAAATTAAGGGTAAAGAGTTTTTAGATAATAATAAATACAATGAAGGCGTAAAGGTATTTAGTAGAAGTCAAATTCAGTATAAAATAATTACCGAAGGGAATGGACCTATTCCTGATTTTGATGACGCTGTAGTGGTTCATTATAATGGATACCTTATTGATGGTCAAAAATTTGACAGTAGTTACGACAGAGGGGAGCCTGCTACATTTGCTTTGAATGGTATTATACCAGGATGGCAGCAGATTTTACAGAAAATGCCTGTTGGTTCTAAATGGCAAGTATTCATTCCTGAACATTTAGGATACGGAATGGGTGGCGTATACAAAGATGCTAAAAAAGGAGAATACATCATTCCTCCATCTTCAACTCTAATTTTTGATATTGAATTAATAAGCATTGTTGAATAATACATGAATTTTTTAAGATCTTTCTTTTTCCTCTTTTTCATATTGACTATTGGATGTAGTTCTAAAGCTGATGTAATTACATTAAAAAATCCTATGTTTGTTACAGAGTCATTAACGGATGCTGGAATGGATAGTATTGGTTTTTTAATGAGAAAACATGTTATCGTTGTCACTGTTAAAGATAAAAATGAGTTGCATGTATATAATGCAATGAATGGAGAACTGAAAAAATCTATAAAACGTGAAAATGCATTTCCTAATGGAATTACTACAATCAATGATCAGTTTGTATTGGTTACAGAAAGAGATAATAAGCAGGTCGCAGTATTTAATTCATCAATGGAGTTTTTAGGTTCGTTTGGTAATAATGAGTTACGTAGTCCATATGGAATTACATTTTACAAACAAGATAATAGCTCTTATAAAGTTTTAGTAACAGATAGTTATGAATATAATAATCCTAGAGAAGACAGAATTCTTACTTGGGATTTTAGCATTGAGAATGAAAGCTTTAATGTTAGCGAAGCTAGCGTTTTGGGAAATCCTACATTGTATCAGGTAGAAAGTATTCAAGCTGATAAGCACTACAACACATTGCTAGTGGCAGAAGAAATGGAAGAGCACCACAAGGTGATGGTATTAGATTTAATGACTGGTGAAGTTCTTAAGGAAGATTTAGGTGATTTTAATAGAGGTAATGATCCTGAAGGTATAGCCCTAGTAATAAATAAAGATCATCAAGGATACTGGATTTGTACTGAACAAAGCAAAGCAGATAACCGCTTTCATTTATATGATCGTAAAACGTTAGAAAAATTTGCTACCATGTACCTAGATAATGTTTCTTATACTGATGGAATTGCGACAGCTTATATGCACGGAAAATGGTTTTTATATGCAGTTGATAATGATGCGAGAGTTGCAGCATTCGAATTACCAGAAATCAATTAGAAATCTTTGTTTATTTATTTAGATTTATTTAAATGTATAATTCATTGTAGATAATCATGCTTTATTACTTACTATATTTAATCATTCTTCTTTACGCGATATATTTTTTTAGAAATTCAATTATTATAAATATCTATAAACTACCAATTATAAGAAAGTCATGGCAACTTCCTGATATGGATGCAGGTAGTGTTACCTTAAAAAATAATTATAAGCCAGTGGTCGTTTGTTGTGGGGATAGTATAACTCATGGACATATTGGATATAATTGGGTTGGCTCTTTAAGAGAACAGGATTCTTCTAAGGTGTATATCAATGCTGGTATCAATGCTGATCTCACTTGGAACTTAAATCAGAGAGTAGATGAGATCATAAAACATAATCCTAATTACATCACTATATTAATTGGAACCAATGATGCTATTGGAAGTCAGCCGGTAAAATTAATTCAAGACTACTATGTTGAGACAAAAAACCTTCCTCAAACTCCATCAATAGAGTGGTTTGAAGAACAAATTGAAATTTTTATAAAAAAAATAAAAGAAAAGACTTCAGCTAAAATCGCAATTACTACACTTCCATGGCTTGGAGAGCAAGAGCATGCTTCCATTATTGATGTAGTTAAGAGACATAATAATATTATTAAAAGAGTAGCTATAAAATATGATTTAACAATTCTTGATTTATTTTCAAGATTTAGCAAACAAATAAATTCTAATTATAGTGTACCATATACTACTTCTGAATTAAGGAGATTCCGTGGACTTAGAGCTGTTATCCTTCACTATGTTTTTGGATGGAGCTGGACTAAGATTGGAGCAAAGTATAACCTAAAGTTACTTTGCGATCATATCCATCTCAATGAAAGAGGAGGATATTTAATGGAAAATCTCGTCAAAGAATTTTTATCAAATTAATATTTTAATCTATTTCTTTTAATGCCTCAACCAGTTGATATTCTTTTTCAAATATTTTTTCCATACCACCTTCTTCTTTAAGCAAAATATATCCATAAGATTTAGAACCAATTGCAATTTTATCTCCAAAGCGTGTATCATACCAATATTGATCACCTTTACTATCAATAATTACTTGATATCTACCATTTTGATTTTCTTCTTCATGATCATCAAATCCCATTAATAAAAACAAGTTCACTGTTGTTAATATTCCAATTAAAAAACTCTTTATATCTAATCTCATCATTTACTCCTTATTTTATTTTAATTATTATTTTTTCTATTTTAATCATTTTTAAACTTTTTAATATTGCTTTAAAAACTCCCATATTTGATTATAAGCAATAATATCTGTTTGTTCGTTTCTAAAGCCATGACCAGTATTTAATGCTATCAGATATTTTATTTCATGACTATCATCACAATTAGAGAATGTGAATGAATTTAAAACGGTATTACCCCAATTAAGATCTTCTTGAATTGCAGTTGAATTGCAGTTAAAATGATTGGCCCAATTAAGAGCACTATTATGTGCTGACATAAATGTTCCAACAGGACTATTCCCTCCATTTAAGGGAATCAATCCATCAACTTCTCCGTTAACCTGGAAAACAGACATTGCTTTAGTAGGTGTTAGATCTCCTGTACTTAAGATTTGTTGACTAAAAATCGGAGCTATAGCATTGAAATGGCTTGTAGATTTCCCTAACAGGTTTACCATCCCCGAACCATTTGAAAAGCCTACGGCGTATGATTTTGATGTGTTTATTAGTGGAGAGGTTGCTAATTGTTCGATAATTAAATCTACAAATTCTATATCATCAGCATTAGTAGGTTCAGATCCTAAATTCCAATACCCGCCATTACTTCCATTATTTGAATATCCATTGGGAAAAACTCCAATAAATTCTTCAGAATTTATTAGTTCAATTAGGTTGTTATTGTACAAGAAATGTTGTCCAGAACCTCCGCCTCCATGAAAAAAGAACACAATTGGATAAGATAATGAAATGTTTAAATTTTGTGGTGTTCTTACATATACTAATCTTGGAACAGAATTCCCGTCAATTATTTGATTAATCGTTACTTCATTTGTTCCACTTATTAAATTAAAAATATCTGGTATATCTTCTTCCGAGTAAGACGTATTGTCTTGACATGAACAGATTAATAGTACCGTTCCAAATATTAATAATAATTTTTTCATCTGGTTAAATGTAAGGAAAAAAGTCGTACCCCGTATACGACTTGAACGTATGACCTACAGATTAGAAATCTGTTGCTCTATCCAGCTGAGCTAACGGGGCATAGGTCGAATTTAACTAAATAATAAAAAATTTAAAGCTTTTTTGTAAAAATCTTCCGAGGGGCTTCCGACGAGAAATTTCTTGCAAAAAATCAAGTTTAGTAGTAGAATATTGTAATAAGCTTATTTAATAAACTTTTTAAGGAGAATAAAATGGCTGAAAAAGTAAAAACATGTGGTGTTAGTAAAGAAAAAGGCTATCTATATTACTTAGGTAAAGATGGTAATGTATGGCGTTCAGGTATGTCAAGAGGCGGATCCGGTGGCGGTAATGCAGAAAAAGTTGCTGACGCAGGTGTTTCTCGTGAAAGTGGTTACCTATACTTCATCGATAAAGACGGTGATGTATCACGTGCACCAATGGCTAGAGGTAGAGGTTAATAAACTTTTATCTTATTAGTTTTAAATAAAAAAGGAGCATTTCGATGCTCCTTTTTTATTTAACTATAGAATTTTTGTGATTTCCAACAATACCACTTGAAACAATCATTCTAAATCCTTCTTCAACATCTAAGTCTGCTAAGGTGGTATCTTCTTTTGGAATTATAAGAAAAAATCCTGATGTAGGATTTGGTGTGGTTGGAACAAATAAGTGATAAAACTCTTCATTGTTTTCATTTGTAGATTCACTAGTAACAAATCCTAGAGTCCATGTACCTTTTCTTGGATACTCAACATATACTACTTTTTGGAAGGAATTATTTTGTGATCCGGATACTGTTTCAATGATTTGTTTCGTTGTTCCATATATTGTATCAATAAGAGGAATTTTCTTAAAAATCCCTTCAAACCATTTTACAACTCTTTTACCAAAAACGTTTCTTGCAAGGGCACCAAAAATAATTAGAGCCAACAATACTATCAGCAAACCTACCATTGAACTGAGTAAACCAAAACCTGGGAAAGTTACGTTAACAAACTTTTCAAGCGGTTCAGCAACTGTTCCTCCAATCCAGATAGTAGCCTCTAATGTCACTTGAATAACATATACAGTAAGTGCCAATGGTATAATTGTTGCTATACCTGCAAGAAGATTTGATTTCATTTTTTCAATCATGATTTAATTTATCATAAAATAGATTTTATTTCCTATATATAAGTATAGAACTTCCAAGAATAAATAAGGTTCCAATAATCTCTTTTGTGGTAAGTACTTCTCCCAAGAATACCCACCCAAGAAATATTGCTACAATAGGAGGGAAAATAGCTACATAAGTAACCTGAGTGACACTTAAATACTGATAAAGCCAGAAATAAATCCCCCATGAAATAAATCCCCCAAAAATAATAAGATAAAGAGTGGAGAGAATAAGTTCATTTGTCCAAACTATAGCTGATATATCTTCTTTTACTAAAAATGACATTGAAAGCATTACAAAACCAGTTAATATCTGACACACAGCGTTCATTTGATAAGGGCCTACTTCATCATTATATTTCTTATATAGAACGCTAGGATATGCAGCAATAATAATAACTGTAATCAATACAAGAATGGCTAAAAAAGACTGAGAAGCCAAATCAATTTCTTGATTAGTGCTCATAATAGTTACGCCAACAAGACCTGTAAAAAGTGCGGCAATTTTATTTTTATTTAATCTTTCGTTAGGATCATCTTTAATCATATAATGAGCCATTAAACTGGTGAAGAGTGGGAAAAGTCCCCATAAAATAGATGAAATACTTGAAAAAATATACTGAGTAGCCCAGTAAGTCATTCCATAAGATAAACTAAAGTTTAATAGACCGAACGATAAATATAATTTTATTGCAGTAGGAGTAAATGGTATCGATAATTTTTTATAATAAATATATAAATAGAAAATTATACCGGAAAAAAGAAAGCGTAATCCAACTCCGTAAAAAGGTGGAACTCCCGCGTTTAAAGAAATTTTAATAAAATACCATGTTGAACCCCAAATCACGCATAGAGCTATGAATGGTAATAAAATTTTATTATTCATTATTTAGAAGATTGGTAGATAGTTGCAAGTAATGCACTCGCAATATAAATACTAGAATAGGTACCTACTATTACACCAACTAACATAGTAAACGCAAATGGTCTGATAACTTCACCGCCGTATAACAGTAACACAATAATAACAAATAGTGTCGTCAAAGAAGTGATTAATGTTCTACTTAATGATTGATTGATACTCTTGTTAATAGTTGATTCAAACATAACAGTGCCTGAAGATTTCATATTTTCTCTAATTCTATCCAAAATAACAATTGTATCATTTAAAGAATAACCAACAATGGTTAAGAAAGCAGCTACTGTACTTAAAGTAATTTCAAATCCTGTTAAAGAAAAAATACCAAGCGTAATTACAACATCATGAACTAAAGCTAAAATAGCTCCTAAAGCAAACCTAAACTCAAATCGTACTGAAATATAAAAAAGAATTAAAACTAGAGCAGATATAACAGACCAGAATGCTTTTCCACTTAACTCAGATCCCACTTTAGGGCTTACCGAACCTAAGGAAAGAATAAAATCATTTTTACTTGCAGGTACTTTTTCTGACATAGAAGCATGTAAATGATTAATAATAATTTGACCAAAATTTTCAGGTTCATTATCAAGAGATTTTATTTTAATCATCACATCACTTTGACTTCCAAAATATTTAATTTCCTCACCACTTAGGTCAATTAAGTTTTCGTTTACAGATACTGATTTAAGAGAACTTCTGACTTCTTGAATTGAAACTTCTTCTGCAAAACCAACACCGATTGCAGTACCACCTTTAAAGTCAATACCAAGATTAACACCCAATAATAATAGTATAATTGAGCAAAATGCCAAAACAGATGAGAGGCCAAATCCAAATGATTTGAATTTCATAAAGTTGATTTTCGTATTTTCCATGAACTTCATAATTATATACTTAGTTTTTCAATATTTCTTCTTGATGTTACAAAATCAAAAACAAATCGTGTTACAATAATAGCAGTAAACATGCTTACAATAATTCCCCAAAATAAAACAGTTGCAAATCCTTTAATTGGACCACTTCCGTATTGATAAAGTACTGCTGCTGCAATACCAGTAGTTAGATTAGCATCAACGATTGTTCTTATTGCTCTTTCATATCCTGAATCAATAGCAGACCTAACAGATTTACCATTTCGAAGCTCTTCTTTAATTCTCTCAAAGATAATTACATTTGCATCTACAGACATACCAACCGTTAAAATTAATCCTGCAATACCTGGAAGAGTTAATGTTGCTTCTAAAAGCGCTAAAACACCTAGCAATAGAATTAAAGTCCACATTACTGAGAAGCTTGCAATCAATCCTGACATCTTATAGAAGAAAACAATAAAAAATACAACTAGTAGCAGACCAATTGCCATCGATAGAGTTCCTTTGCTTATTGAATCAGCACCTAATGACGCACCAACAGTTCTCTCTTCTGCAATTGTAACTGGTACAGGTAATGCACCTGCTCTTAAAACAATAGCAATATCTTCAGCTTCTTCGATAGAATCTAAACCTTCAATAACTGTTCCTCCGCCAAAGATTTGACTTCTTATAACAGGAGCCATATGTACTTTTTTATCAAGAACAATAGCAATTCTATTGTTGATATTAGCACCTGTGATTCTAGCCCATTCTCTTGAACCTTCACTGTTCATTTCTACTTCAACTACGGCCTGTCCAGCAGTTACTCCAGCTTGACTTAATCTCATCTGTGCATCTTCAATGACACCGCCAGTAAGTTCCGCATTATTAAATAAATGATATAATGTATAAAATTCTTCTTCTTCACCAATTTCATTTACGAGCTTAATTGAAGAATCACTTGTTAAAATAGTGCTATTAGTTGCTTCTAAAATTTGTTTTACATCATTATTAGATAAGATATCTTTAAGAGAGCTTAAATCTTGAGACGCTATTGCTAAATTTCCTCCAACTGAAATTAATAAAGAAGAAAAACCTAATTCTGAAGATGAATTCGAATCAAATAATTCATTAAGTTCATTATTTTCAGTTACATTTTCTGTACTTGTAGTTGTAACAATACTATCAATTTGTCTAATGATTGCATTAGTTCTCTCAACATTTTTAACAATCATTAGTTCTAATAATGCCGTACTCTGAAGAAGGTCTCTTGCTCTTTCAGAATCTTCAATTCCTGCAAGTTCAACAATAACTCTATTATTGCCTTGTTTTTGAATTGTTGGTTCAGCTACTCCAAATTGGTCTACACGATTTTGAATAATTTCAATCACTCGTTTTATAGAATCTTCAGACTGTAATGACAGTTGAGTAATTATTTGATCTTTTGTTTTTCCATAATTAATAAAATATCTTGGTAGTTTTAAATTTTTATCATCAGCAAGGCTCTCAAAAACAGTGAAGAAATCACTTGAAGAATTATTGTACTCACTTTTGAGCTCTCCAAGAAAATCATTAAAGTTATTATCTTTATTTTTGGCCAGATTATCAATCAACTGAGGTAAATCAACCTCGAGGACAATATATATTCCACCTTTTAAATCTAATCCTTGTTTGATGCTTCTTGATTCAAAGTGATCTATTTGTTCATCGGAAAGATTAGATTTTTTTTCTTCATCCATAATTGCATAGCGTAATGTTGGAAGAAGTGCATATATGCCTAGCCCAAAAACAAACAATATTGTTAATAATCTATTTCTTATTGAAGTATCCATAAGTGAGAGAATTTAATACATTAAGATGCTTTTTCACTATTTTTTTAAATAATATTTAGAGCTTTTCCACATTCTTCAAAAGCATTAATAGAATGTTCTAGTTGTTCTCTGGTATGCAATGAAGATAATTGTACTCTAATTCTTGCTTGATCCTTGGGAACTACTGGAAAAGAAAAGGGAATAACGTAAATATTTTTTTCTAAAAGCATTTCAGATAATGCAACTGTTTTCTTTGCGTCATAAATCATAATTGGAACAATTGGATGTGATTCACCTTTTAATTCGTAGCCAATCTCTTTTATACGTTTCCTAAAATATGATGTATTTTCATGAAGAGAGGATATGAGACTTTTGTTAGAATTAATTATTTCCAAAGCTTTTAAACAGGCTACAACTAATGCTGGTGCTAAACTATTTGAAAAAAGATAGGGTCTTGATTTTTGTCTTAAAGTATCGACTATATTTTTTGAAGCTGATATAAATCCGCCTGAAGCTCCTCCCAGGGCCTTTCCAAAAGTTGAAGATATAATATCCACTTTTTCTAAAACACCACAATATTCTCCGCTTCCTTTTCCGTTTGAGCCAATAAACCCAGTAGCGTGACAATCATCAACCATTACAAGTGCATTATATTGATTAGCTAAATCAACAATTTTATCAACAGGAGCAATAGTTCCATCCATACTAAATACTCCATCTGTAACAATTAATTTAACTCTTGCATTTGACTGACTTAGCTTATCTTCTAAATCGTTCATATTGCAATTCTTATATCTATATTTTTGAGCTTTACACAATCTAATTCCATCAATTATTGAAGCATGGTTTAATTCATCAGAAAACACAGCATCTTCTTCACTTAATATTGTCTCGAATAATCCACCATTAGCATCAAAGCATGATGAGTATAAGATAGTATCTTCTTTATCTAAAAAA
>Ga0114933_10004862_pt1 | contig 12376 bp, 8 predicted proteins | sample 4SBtaG_FD_89691 | JGI IMG/M metagenome (GOLD analysis project Ga0114933, IMG submission 89691) | Deep subsurface microbial communities from Kolumbo volcano to uncover new lineages of life (NeLLi) - 4SBTROV12_W25 metaG | ecosystem: Environmental > Aquatic > Marine > Volcanic | place: Kolumbo...
AGCGTTGTCATCAAGCAATACAGCGCGCAGTTCATCCATCTCGCTGCGCTCACCCGGCGGCGTGTCTGGCAAGTACGCGATCAGGAGAGGCTTGCCTTCGCGGACGCTAGTCCCGTCGGGTAGTTCAACCTCCTCTACCTTGCGTTCGCCATAGGGCGATGAGAAGAGCGAACAGCCATCCCGAGAGAGGTTCAGGGGTCCGATGTAATCCAGGAACTGGACTACGGGATTGCGGTCGAGCCCGTGCTTGATACGGAACGCATCGATCTTGGACGCCGCATCGGAGTCGGTGGACATCTGCCCACCGGACGCCATGCCCATCATGACGGTGGCCGGATCCCCAGGCGCGAGGTGATAGATGCCGAAGACGACCGCCGCCACCCCCAGGGTGGTCGGGATCATCAAGAGCAGTCGGCGGAGGATAAAGGCCAGCACGGCAGGTCGGCGAGGGGGAACCGGTTCGCGTCAGGGAATGGGTGCCGAAGATACACGACTCTGGACCACGTGTAGAGACCCGGCCTCTAGGAGTCTTCCTCCCGAGCTAGGCGAACTTCTGATCCGGGCCGGTGTATCTAGCGGTCCAGCGTCGTGCGAGTCTCGTCTGTCGCCTGCCACAGATACCAGCGTCGGATCACGTAGCCTGGATCGATCGCCAGAGTCTGGAACCCACGAAAGCGTCGGTGCAACGCGAACTTCTGGGGCACGTTGTACATGAACAGGTAGGGGTGCACGTTCTCGTAGAGATAGCGGTGCATCTCGCGCCAGATGGCCATGCGCTTGTCATAGTCCAACTCCCGCTGGCCGGCGGCGATCAGGGCGTCCACTCCGGCATCGACGACCCCCGAGTTATTCGAACCGCGCACGTCATAAGCTCCCCACTTGGAATGCCAGAGCTGCTCCGGGTCACTTTCCAGCTGCGGCACCCAGGCCAGATTGACGCCGTCGAACTGGCGCGACCTCATCTTCTCCAGGAATGTGGCCCACTCCATCTGAACCATGTTGACCTTGATCTCGATGGCACCCAAGGCCTCCTGCAACTTCAGCCCAAAGTTCTTGGAAGCGTCGTTGCCCGAGGGCATTAGGAAGTCGATCTCCAGCGGAACACCGTCCTTGTCGCGAATTCCGTCGCCGTCCCGGTCATACCACTCTGCTTCCTCGAGCAAGTCGATTGCTCCATCGGGATCAAAGGGTAGGGGCTTGACGCTGTGATCGTAGGCATCGGAGTTGTACGGGAAGGGCCCCGTCACGCGCCGGGCCAGGCCATTGTAGTTAGAGATTCGATAGGCCTCGTAGTCCATGGCCATCGAGATGGCTTTGCGCACGGCGATGTCCTTCAACTGAGGCTTGTACAGGTTCCAGCCCGTGTAGCCGTAGGTCCCGAGGTACTTGTGACCCTTGTAATGGGTCGACTTGAAGTCCTCACCAGCCGTGCGTGCGCCGAAGTAGTCCGCCGACTTGATGCGCTCAAAGAAATCCAGCTCTCCATTGAGCAGGGCGTTCATGGCCGTTTCGTCGTCGTCGATGTAGCGCCATCGAATGGTGTCCACATAACCTGCGTTGTCGCGATCGAAGTACAGACAGTGGCCGTTCTCATCCACAAAACGCTCAGCCTGCACCCACTGCTGAGTCCATTCGGTCACTCGGTAGGGACCCGTACCGACGCAAAGTTGGTTGTGCGGGTTCTCGTTGATGAACTTCCCTTGCTTCTCCAGGGAGGCTGAGAGGTCCTTCTCGGGATTGTCGGAATCGGCGAGGTTGTAGATGTGACTGGGGATGATGGGCAACTCGATGCCAATGGTCCCGATGGCAAAAGCGTACTGCTCCTCGTAGAACATGCGCACGGTCAGGTTGTCGACAACCTCTGCCGCGGTGATTTTCTCGAACAGGAAACGGCTCTCGTCACAATCCACACTGGGGTTGGCGTAGATTTCCCACGAGAACACGACGTCTTGTGCGTCAACGGTGTGGCGCTGCAGGGCCGCGGCCGCCGCCGGGTACTTGTCGGCGAAGACCAGCGAAGGATGCCAGAGGACGCCCTCACGCAACTTGAATGTGAACACGGCTCCGCGCTGGACGCTCTCGACGTCGTCCTTGGGAATTTCCTTGGGTTCACTCAGTGCCGAGCCTCTGGAAACGGGTGTCACGAGCCAAGACTCGCCTGCATCACTGACCTGGCCATAGAAGGCCCCCACCAGCTTGTGAGCGGACTGCCCTTCAACGACTTCTTGGCGTTTGACTTTGGCTTCAATCACGCCGCTGTCTGGGCCGTAGTTGTCACGAGAGGCGGCCTTGAGAACGACCAAGTCCTCGGTCACATAGCTCTCGGCTAGGCGCGGCCGGTAGTCGTGCCACTCCCAATCCTGGACGAGCAGGGTCTCACTCACCTCGTAGAGTATGCGTCGGGTGACAGCCGAGTTCTCGATAGGCCGGCAGATGCTCTCGGGCAATGACGCCAGGTGCACGATCACTCGGCCTCCGTACAGGGCCTCCGCAGGTTGGTCCCGGTCGGGGTGGAACACATCCACGGGTGCCTCACCAGGCCCCGCGACTTCGACCGTTTCACCGTCCTGTGAGTACGCCGGAGCGAGCAAGAGAGCCAGGGGCAGCAGGCCGGAAAGAACTCGAACGCGACCGGTCGTGAGACAATTCATGGTTGTTTTGGGAGGAGGGATCCGAATGACGCAGAGACACTAAGTAGGGACCTTCGGCACCCCAGTTACAGCCCTTGGCGGGCGACCATTGTTCGGAGAAGGTGAGGGATCGTCAAGCGCACATGGGCCCATGGGGTCTACCTTGCGGCGGCCCTGCCCTCTCAGTAGTCTGCTTCGATGCCGACTCCGCAAGGTGCGCGCTTCAGGCGTCAAGGCCTCGCCGCCGCTCTCTTCGTCGGACTGTTCGGCGGGGTGCTGTATTTGGCCAGTGGCGCGCGCTTGAAGCCCGCGGACTTCACGTTCAATAATGGCACGGAAGTCACGACTCTCGATCCAGCCACGGTCACCGGCGTTCCAGAGGGACGCGTCTTGCGCGCGATCTTCGAGGGACTGGTGGTCAAGGACCCTCTCACCCTGGCGCCCGAGCCCGGCATGGCCGAGAGCTGGAATATCTCGGAGGACGGGCTGACGTACACCTTCCAGATTCGCAAGGAAGCCCGCTGGAGCGACGGCCACCCGGTCACCGCAGAGGACTTCTTCTACTCCTTCCAGCGCTTCCTGGACCCGCGCACGGCGGCCTACTACGCCTACCAACTCTGGTATGTACGGGGGGCAAAGGCCTACACCGAGCAAGTCGACGAGAAGGGTGCCCCGCTGAATGATTTCTCCAGCGTGGGCATCCGTACAGAGGGCACCCACACGCTGGTCGTCGAGCTCGAAGCTCCCACGCCCTTCTTCATCGACCTGATGGGGTTCTATCCGATCTTTCCCGTCAGCCGACGCAACATCGAGTCGGCCAAAGAGCAGTGGCCGGACTCCTGGGAGATTCGCTGGCTACGACCGGAGAACATCGTCACCAACGGCCCGTACAAGGTTCTCCACCGGCGCGTGAACGACCGCATTCGGCTGGTCAAGAATGAGTTCTACTGGGATGCAGACAACGTGGCTTTGGGATCCATCGACGTGTTGGCCATCGAGCAGGACGCGACGATGCTCAACGTCTACTTGACCGGTGGCGCCGATCTGATCGACCGAGTCAACACCAACGTCGTGCGCGAGATGATGGTGCGTGAGGACTTCTCACCGGTCCCCTACTTGGGCACGTATTTCTACCGGGTCAACGTCACCAAGCCTCCCTACGACGACCCCCGGGTGCGCGAGGCCTTGTCCCTCACCATCCCGCGCGAGCAGATCTCTCGCGACATCATGAAGATGGGGCAGATCCCCGCCTACGGGTTGGTCCCCCCGGGCATCCCAGGCTACAAGGGCGCCGAATGCCGCAAGGAAGACAGCGAACGAGCCCGAGCCCTGCTGGCGGAGGCGGGCTTCGCAGACGGTGAGGGGTTCCCGGCCCTCGAAATCCACTACAACACCTCCGAGGCTCACGCCCAGATCGCTCAAGTGATTGCCCTCTCCTGGCAGCGCGAACTGGGCATCCGTGCCAAGCTGCGCAACGAGGAGTGGAAGGTCTATCTCGACACGCAAAACACCCTGAATTTCGATGTCTCCAGAGCGGCTTGGATCGGCGACTATGTGGACCCCAACACGTTTAGCGACATGTTTGTGACTGGGGGCGAGAACAACAAGACCGGTTGGGGCAACGCTGAGTACGACCAGCTAATCGCCGACGCGGCGGCCACAGTGGACCCGGCCCAGCGCATGGACCTGCTACACCAGGCGGAGACAATCCTGGTGCGCGAACTACCGATCCTGCCCATCTACTTCTATGTCACTCAGAACGTGGCGGCGCCGCGCTTGGGAGGCTACTTCGAAAACATCCAAGACGAGCACTTCCCCAAGCACTGGTACTGGATGGATGACGAGGAACTCGCCGCCAAGCGCGCGGGGTATACGGGGGACAAGGAACTGGTCGATCCCCACGGTCCCCCGCAGGGCATGTACTCCCCCGCAGAAATGCGCCGGAGAGCAGGACAGTGACGCGCTTTCTTCTGCGACGGCTGCTGTGGTTTGTGATCACCATGTTCGTGGTGATGAGCGTCTCGTTCGTGCTCATGCGTTCGGTCCCCGGCGGGCCCTTCGACCAGGATCGCAATGTGGAGCCGGCGATCGAGCTCAACTTGAAACGCAAGTACCACTTGGACTGGCCCATGTGGAAGCAATTCTTGCACTACGTCGGCCCCTTGAACCTCGATGAGCGTGGCATGTTCGGGGAAGGCGACCGCAAGGGTGAGAAGACCTTTGGCGGAGTCCTGTCGGGCGATTTTGGGCCTTCGTTTCGCTACCGCGACTTCACGGTCAACGACATCATTGGCCAGTCCCTTCCCATTTCCGCCCTGCTCGGGGTGATCGCGATGATGTGGGCCCTCTCCCTGGGCATCTCCACGGGCATCGCTTCTGCCCTGCGCCGTGGAACCGGTCTGGACCTGGCGATGCGACTGGCCGCCACCGGCGGCATCGCTCTGCCGAACTTCGTGATTGCTGGGTTCTTGATCATCTGCTTCGTGTTCTTGATACCCCTTTTCCCGGTGGCCGGTTGGGGTTCGATTCGGACCATGATCTTGCCTGGATTCTGCCTAGGTTTGGTCTTCGCCGCCTACATCTCGCGTCTCACGCGCACGGGCATGCTTGAGGCGCTTTCCCAAGAACACATCCGCACAGCCCACGCCAAGGGACTCAGCCCACGCACCGTGGTGATGCGCCACGCGCTCAAGGGCGGACTGTTGCCCGTAGTCAGTTACCTGGGCCCGGCAACGGCGGGCATCCTGACCGGTAGTCTGGTCATCGAACGCATCTTCTTCATCCCCGGCACCGGCTCGCACTTCGTCAACAGTGCCAACAACAGGGACTACACCCTGGCCATGGGAGTGACCATCCTCTACACGGTGCTGGTCTATTCCCTGAACCTGGTGGTGGACCTGATCTACACCCTGCTCGATCCACGCATCGCATTGGAGGACGAGTGAGCTCGCCCACCAAGCAGGCGAAGACGCGCTGGGATCTGGGCGGCGGAGACCTCGATCGACTGCTCGAGGAGGCCAAGGCCAGCAGGGGCGAGAGCCTGTGGAATGACTCCTGGCGCCGGCTCAAGCGCAACAGGCCAGCCTTGTGGTCGCTGTACTTCCTAGCGGCCTTCGCCCTGATCTCTGTCCTGGCGCCACTCCTGCCCCTGCGCTCACCAGTGGTGGTGAACACTTCCTTGGGCGCGCAGTCCCCAGCCTTTGCCTGGGGCGATGGGCAGTACCTGGAGGATGTCCCCCTGGAGGAGGAGATCACGGATCGTCACCTTCAGGATACTTATTGGGACTTGTCGTTCATGGACAAGGCCCTGGTGCACCTGCGGGTGGGGATCTTTGGCCGCTGGCAGACGGGCCACTGGTTGGGTACGGATCACCTGGGTCGCGACCTCTTGTCACGACTGGTCTGGGGCAGCCGCACGTCGATCTTGGTGGCCTTGGCCGCCGCGCTCTGCAGCCTCCTGATCGGGGTCATCTATGGAGCCTTCTCCGGCCTGGCCGGTGGACGCATTGACAACCTGATGATGCGCATCGTGGACGTGCTCTACTCGATCCCGTTCATCTTCGTCGTGATCTTCCTCATCACGCTGATCTCCGACAACCGAGCCCTGCTTGAGGACAAGTTGGGGCTCGATCGCGAGAAGGTGTTCTACTTGGTCATCGGCGCCATCTACTGGCTGACCATGGCGCGCGTCGTGCGTGGGCAGGTCTTGTCTCTCAAGAACTCCGAGTTCATCGAGGCCTCGCGCGTGATGGGCGCCTCTACCACTCGGATCCTGTTCCAGCACATCGTTCCCAACGTCCTGTCAATCGTGGTGGTCTACCTGACCTTGACGATCCCCTCGGTCATGCTCTTCGAGGCCTTCCTGTCCTTCCTGGGGCTGGGCATCGAACCGCCTAAGGTTTCCTGGGGAACCGTTGCCGCGGATGCCGCGACCGCCATCAATCCGCTGAGGATTTTCTGGTGGATGATCGTTTTCCTGTCCTTGGCCATGGGCTCCGCGCTCTTGGCATTGAACATCCTAGGTGACGGGCTGCGCGATGCCCTCGACCCGCGCATGAGGGGCAAAGACTGATGGCACTGCTCGACGTCAACGACCTACGTGTGCGTTTCGAGACCCACCACGGCACGCTTCGCGCCGTGGACGGCGTCAGCTTTACCCTGGACGAGGGGGAGACCCTGGGACTGGTGGGCGAGTCGGGCTCCGGCAAGTCGGTCACCAACCTCGGCATCATGGGCTTGGTGCCTCGCCACCGGGTGTGGTCGAGGCGGGCCACGTGCTGCTGGAAGGCCGAGATCTGGTGCAGATGAGCGAGGAACAGTTGCGCGGGGTTCGGGGCAACGACGTGGCGATGATCTTCCAGGACCCAATGACTTCGCTCAATCCGCTCTTGACCGTCGAGCGTCAATTGACCGAGGTCCTCGAACTGCACCGCAACATGACACGCGCGGAAGCACGCCGGGCGGCCGCCAAGGGTCTGGATGAAGTGGGGATCCCAGAGCCCGAGCGACGCCTGGATCAGTACCCCCACGAACTGTCAGGTGGCATGCGGCAACGGGTCATGATCGCCATGGGACTGCTGTGTGAACCCAAACTCCTGCTTGCGGACGAGCCCACGACGGCCTTGGACGTGACGATCCAGGCCCAGATTCTGGAGCTCATGAAGGACCTGCAGGAACGTCGCGGCACGGCCATTGTGTTGGTCACCCATGATCTGGGCGTGGTGGCCGGCATGGCCGATCGGGTGCATGTGATGTACGCCGGACGACTGGTAGAAACCGGGCCCATCGGGCCCCTGTTCAAGGAACCGCGGCACCCCTACACGCGTGGGCTGCTCAAGAGCGTGCCGCGCTTGACTGGCGATCCAGACCGGGCACTGGACTCCATCCAAGGCCAACCGCCAGACCTGGCCAACCTGCCCGCAGGTTGCGCGTTCGCTCCACGCTGTGGTTTTGTCACGCCCTCGTGTGAGATCGATCGACCCGCACTGATCCAGGCTCCGGACGCGGGAGACACCAGCAACTCTCGTCGTAGTGCGTGCTTCGAAACCAAAAACCTCCCGCCCGTCGCCACAGATGATCATGCTCAGCAGGGGACAACGCGATGAGTGAGCCCCTGCTGCAAGCACGCAACCTGTGCAAGCACTTCCCCGTGGGCAAGAAGGGCTGGCGCGGCAACCAGCAAGAGTGGCTGAAGGCCGTGGACGGAGTGTCCTTCGACTTGCACGCGGGCCAGACCCTGGGTTTGGTGGGAGAATCGGGCTGCGGCAAGTCCACCTGCGCACGAACGATTGTCGGCCTTTACCCCCCCACCTCGGGCCAGGTTCTGTTCGAGGGCCAGGACTTGGGCTCCCTGAATGCCTCGGGTTGGGCTCCCTACCGGCGTCGGATTCAGATGATTTTCCAGGACCCCTTCGCGTCACTGGATCCGCGCCAAACCGTGGGCTCAATCCTGACCGAACCCATGGCCATCCATAACCTGGGCAAACCACGCGAGCGGCGGCTGCGCTCCATGCAACTGCTCGAGGCCGTCGGGCTCAACCCACGCCACCTCTACCGCTACCCGCACGAGTTCTCGGGGGGGCAGCGTCAGCGCATCGGCATTGCCCGTGCACTCGCCCTCGAGCCGGAGGTGATCATCTGCGACGAGCCCGTCTCCGCCCTGGATGTCTCCATCCAGGCCCAGGTCATCAATCTCCTGGAGGAGTTGCAGGAGCGCTTCAACCTCGCGTACCTGTTCATCGCGCACGACCTGGCGGTGGTACGCCACATCTGTCAGCGGGTTGCAGTCATGTATCTGGGCCGCGTGGTGGAAGTGGCCGATCGCGACGCGCTCTTCTCGAACCCCTCTCATCCTTACACTCGGTCTCTGATGTCGGCCGTGCCCAATGTGGACCCGGAATTGGAGCGAACGCGCCAGCGAATCGTTCTCAGCGGGGACGTCCCCTCGCCCCTCGATCCGCCCACGGGCTGCACCTTTCACCCGCGCTGCCCCGAGCGAGACCAGGTGCCGGGGGACCGCTGCCAAAGGGAGGTTCCAGCCCTCCTGCCCTACGCCGAGGCCGACTCTGGTGGGAGCCGGCAGCGTTCATGCCACCTGGAGGCCTGAGGCTCTGCAGAGCCCTCTGAGTGCCTCGGGGCAAGGCCTCCGAGTGGGTGCGTAGAACCAACCAGGGGACGAGTTTTACAAAGTTGCGCGTAACTCTCCTGGACCGCATGCGTAGAGATGGGTGAACGCGTGGGAGCTGGCAGGCACCCCACCGTTCGGAGGATTGCCTCGGAGGCACAGCATGTTTCCCACGTGCTGTGCCTCTTTTTTGTGCCTCTTTTTTGTGCCTCTTTTTTTGGGCCTCCCTAATCCACGGGCGTCACTCTCGTGCCTTCACTTGAACGCACATTCCAGGGCGGGCTTTGGGAGAGCCGTGCAGGCTCAGTTGCTGCCCTGAACCCAGGTCGCGCCCACCCAAACAGCGCTCAATCCGAGGCTGAGGTTGAGGCCCACGTACAGCACACCACGTCCAATTTGATTCTGCTCAAACAGAGTCACAATCTCGTGGCCAAAGGTCGAGAAGGTGGTGAACGAACCCAGCAGGCCGACCACCACAAATAGACGTGTGGTCTCCGAGAGACTGGGGTGATTTTGGGAAAATCCCAGTAACGCTCCGATGCCTAGGCATCCCAGCACGTTGATAGTGAGCGTCCCCAAGGGGTGCGCACCGGTCATTGTTGGGCGCAGCATTTGGGAGAGCCCATAACGGGACACGGCACCCAAGAAGCCACCCAGACCCACACACAGGAGGTTCCACATGAACCAAGGTTACACCTGTGGAGCCAGCCCTTGAAGCGCTCTCCAGAAACGCTGCCAAAAACACGGCTGGGGACTCTTACGCCCGGAAGCACCGCCCTGGCCGCAAAAAAAGGCCGGGCGGGAACGCATGACCACGCTCCCGCCCGGACACGAGTCCTGTCACACCCCGCTGCCCGCAGGGGTCTGAAAGCACTCGAAGCGAGCTGTACGGTGAGCGCGTCACTGCCAAGTCCACGCCCGCCCACACAGTCCCGTAGTTCATCAAGTTCCGTGCCAGCCCCTACCTGCCCAGGGAGACCTGAGAGGGGGCTTGAGGCCTTGTCATGTGCGGTTTTTGCACCGCGGATGTGCGCTCAGCGCACATGCAGCCAGCGTGGCCATCCGCTCCAAATCGACTGCAGAGCGCACAGGCCTTGGGCGCGCCGTACACGGCATCTCGACTCTCAGTCGTAGGCCACGACCGAGCCCTGGAAGGACCGCTCCAAATAGCCGCGCGTCACGTGCTCGAGCGCATCTTGCGTCTCGTCCACCTGCCCCCCTAGGCCTAACCAATTGCGTACCAAGAGCTGGGCCCCTCGCAAGCGCGCAAAGACCTCATCCTCGGCCGCGGCCGGGGCGGGCAGACCCTGCCGAACAGCATCCGCATAGGCTGCGCAGTAGGCCGCCTCCATGGCCGTACGTTCGTTCCAATCGTTCCAGGTGGCGAGGTGCAGCCAGTCGGCGTCACTGTATTGAACGGCACGACCACAGGCCGCGAGGAAGTCCACTCCTGGAAGCGCGCCCACACGCACGGCCAGGGGCAAGCCATCACTGCCGAGCCCGTTCGGAGCGCCCCAACCCGCAACGCCGCTGTCGTCGAACCCAGGCCAGGCCATTGCCACGGAGAAGCGATTGGGATCCAGGGCAGCCCAGGAAGTGGCCTCGCGATCGACGGCCGCTGCGAAGTCCTGCACTTCCGCCAGGCCGACCGCCTGCTCAATCCCCGCCAAGAAGTGAGCGTAGCTCTCGAAACGCATGATCGGTGGACCCACGAGTCGCCAACGCAAGGCCCCCGCGAAGGACTGCGAAGAAGCCGCGGGTGGTTGTCCCGCAACGAATTCGGGCACCTCGCCTGTGGCTGCGGTGACCCAGGCCGCGATGTCCTGCCAGTCCGCGTCCTGCATGCACGGGCCAGATGGCATGCAGATCGTTGGCTCGAATACGAACACCACGGGCCGGCCCTCCCGCCTCCAAAGCGCTCGCCGAGCGGCGTAACGATCCAGGTACCAAATCAAGTCCGAAGCGATTCCACGCTTGCGGTCGTCGAAGCTCGGCTGACCGCTGACCCACCCCTGCATGTGCACCTTGGGCTCCAACATGAGACCCAGCTTGAAGTCTCCTCCATCGGCTTCGGCAGCGTCAAACAGAGCCTCCAATGCGCCCGCGTTGGGTGCCGATTCTCCTGGCAGCGCCGTCTGCTGATTCAACGCGTGTCCCAACCAGTCGAAGACAAAGGAATGCAGTCCGATGGCTCGCGCCTGGTTCACGTGCAGGGCAACGACATCCCGATCGCGTGAATCGTAGGTGCCGACTAGGGGCAGGTAGTTGGAACCATCCAAGACACCAACGGCCCCATCTCGTCGGCCCGTGGTGCGCAGGCAGGTGGCGCTGGTCGCACAGTCGGGGTTGTGCGAGAGGGAGGTGTTTCCCGGATCGCCATAAGGCGGATCGAGCCAGGCCCAATTGCCCCAAATGGCACGCGGGTCGCTGGGAGCCGCCAAGCTGCTGTCGGATAGCGGAGAGCGGTACCAGGCCACGTACCCCGCCGTAGCCAACCGCGGCGGGTTGCCGTCCACCGCACCCTCTTCCCCCACCTGGGCGAAGTCCACCGCCAGTTCTCCGGGGAAGTTCTTGGTCAGCCGCCACTCGAGCAAAGAGTGAGCCCCGATAGAGCGCAACGGATCCGTCTCCAGGTAGATCCAGCGCTGAATTTGACCGGCGACGGGATGGTGACGAATGCGCGCCAACTCATCGGTCCCCCCCTGGGGCGAGTGGCCGAGCAGCACCAACTCCAACCACTGACTGTTGTCCTCTGATACGGGCAGGGGCCTATCCCCCCGAACCTGGACCCACAATCCCGCTTCCAGTTGGTCCCCGTGCGCCGGCGCATCCAGGCCCGAGCGCAAGTCGAGCGTTTGACTCACTCGACTTGCGCCCTGCAGCAAGAGCAATCGGTTTCCGTAGTAAGGCACGGCACCCGATTCGATCCCCAGCGCGCGAACCGCACCCAGCGCGTCCCAGCCGGCGGGCAGGACACCGGCCTGGTCAAAGCTCGGATTGCGCAGCGGAAAACTGGACTTGGTGCGCGCCCCGCACACAGCACGATCCACCCAAACACGCCCCGGCACTTCAACTTCTACGGAGAGTTCCACGTGGCGCGAGTCCCCCTGCAGCCGACCTTGCGTGCCAGCCGAGGGGCGGGTGCGCAAATTGACCCAGCACCCGCGCGGTAGGTCCGCACTGGAGACACTTCCCTGGGCTAGCCAGCGCGAGCCGCTGCTGCCATGGCTCTTCAACCCTAGGCGGATCTCGCCCACTCCAGCCTGGGGGTCGACCCATACGCGGACCATGGCCTCCAGCCCCTGCCCCAGTTGCCCGAACTGGGGCACTTGCCGAAAGGTACTGCCGTGCGGGCCGACCTTGAAGCGCTGGCTCAGGCCTGAGCGCAGCGCTCCCGGGAGCTGCTCGACTCGGGCGGCAGCACGCCCATCGGGGGCGGGCTGCCCCTGGAAGCTTGGGCCAGGGCCGAAACGGGTCCAGCCCTCGATGCCGGCCGCGAACTGGGAGTTGACCAGGGGCTGCCGGCGGTCGCTCCGGATGCCCACAGCCAGCGCCATGCAGCACTGCGTCCCCAAGCAGGAGATCAGAGCCACAAAGGCTGTCAGACGTCCCCCCCGCAAGC
>Ga0114933_10004865_pt1 | contig 12369 bp, 12 predicted proteins | sample 4SBtaG_FD_89691 | JGI IMG/M metagenome (GOLD analysis project Ga0114933, IMG submission 89691) | Deep subsurface microbial communities from Kolumbo volcano to uncover new lineages of life (NeLLi) - 4SBTROV12_W25 metaG | ecosystem: Environmental > Aquatic > Marine > Volcanic | place: Kolumbo...
ACCTTGTCGTCTTCGATGATCGCCGCCGTTGGGCCACCGTCGGGCGCGCTCGCGGTCCAGAGCGCCTGACCGTCACGGGCGTTGTACGCAAAGAACTGAGAGCTGCCGAAGCCGCCGCCGAGGAAGATCTTGCCGTCCGCATACGCGGGCGTGAGCAGCGCCTGCGTTCCAGGTACACGGGCAAACCACCCCCGCCTGTCGCCGTCGAAGAGGAAGCGTTCCGTCATGCCCGCGGGAGTGGCCGGAATCGCGAGCGGACGGGGCGACATGCGCGAGCTGAGGGCCTCGATGTCCTCGGGTACCGGACGCTCATCGTCCGCGGGGGCCGCCCCCTGAACCCGCCCTCCGTGGGCCACTGCGCCCAGCTCGTCAGAGATGTGCATGGCGATGACCTCGGCCGTCGTCGCCGTGGACGGGCCTGGGGAGTCCACCTCGGCTCGGCGCGCGACCGCCGTCCTGGAATGGCTTCCGCCCGCACACCCCACCAGGGCGATGACCGCCAGCCAACGCACGTCTCCCATGGACCCTCCGAAACGGGTGGACCCATGCCGGCGCGCCGAGCTTGGAACAATCGTCGCGCCGCTCACAGCTCGAGCCACGAAGGGCGTATGCTCCGCGTGGAGGCGCGCATGGCAGACGAAGAGAAGCCGAGTCCGCAGGAGGAGCAGCTCGCGCTGCTCCGGCAGATCCGTGACCTGCAGGCGGAGGCGCTCGCGCAGCAGAAAGCGCACATGTGGATCCTGCTTCCCATCTTCGCGCTTCTCGCGATGATGCTGATCCTCGGGCTCGCTGGCTTCTTCTGAGCTGACGCGCGTCAGCGTGATCCGGGTTGGGGAACGCGGCGCCTCCACTCACGCCCGATTCGCAGCCGGCATTCCTGGGCGGTGTGGCTCCACGCCACGATCTGGTCCCCCTCGGTCGGTTCGAGCGTCACGGCGCGCACGAGCCCGTCCGTGTGTCGAACCCAGCGCGCCTCCTCGACTCCGCCCTCCGCATCGGGGTGGAACACGCACACCGTGCCCTCTTGGACGTCGCTACAGAGCACACGGCCGGCGCCGAAGCGCGCGACGCGACGGCCTCGGAGTTGGAGCCGGCACTCGAGGCCGACGGCGCAGACCGCCTCGAACGCTCGACCCGTGCGGAAGTTCCAAGCGTGGGCAAAGTCGATGGCGGTCACACGGGCGCCTCCGGGAAGCGTCAGTTCACCGACCGACGCGCCCTCGACCTCCACCCAGACCCGGCGACCTCGAGCGTGCACGTGGAGCATGTGCTCTCCGCACTCCAAGGCCCGGTTCGCCGCGTCGGCGCCCGCCGGTCGCGCAGAGCAGGCGCCAACAAAGAGTCCGAGAACGACGTCATGGGTCCCTCCATCGGCCCCCACCGCAACCAGACGCAAGGAACGCAGGGCCCCCGCCTCGTAGCTCTCGATCCGCACCCGCACGTTCCGTCTGCCGTCGCGCTCAGGTGGCGGTCGATACCCGAGCAGCACAGGCCACTGCTTCTCGTAGCCGCCTTCGATTCGTACGCCCTGGTAGCCGACCATCGCGATGGCCAATCGCCGCCCGGGTACCCGCCAGAAGGAGATCAGGCGCGCGTGCGCCGGAGGCCCGATGATAGGGATCGTTCGCCGGCTCACACGGGGACCGCTCAAGGTCATGCGCGCTCGACAGCCCGGGCAGGGGCGCGCACCCTGGACCGTCAAGCTCGCGTCGGACAGACGCACCAGCGGCTCGAGCCGCCCGAGCACCCCGAGGCCGGTGGACGCCGCGAGCTCACGATAGCGCCAGGGGCGCCTTGGACCTTCCACACACCAGAGCCCAGAGGAGTCTGCCCCGCGCGGCAAGGGCACAGCCGCGGCGCGGCGGGGACGTGGCTCGCTCAGGCCGATCCGGTACACCGCGGGGCCGATCTCACCGCCGGGAGTCTCGCAGCGCACGAAGTAGACCGCGTCGGTGCTTCGATCGTAGCCGAGCACGTTGGCGTCATCGGAGCCGCCCACCGTCGCGCTCGCAGGAGCGGATGAGGCGAGCCACGCCAGAAGCACCAGGAGAGCGAGTGGAGCCGCGCGGGTGAACATGCGAGAGAGCCATACGGACGGCGCGCCCGCGGATATTCTGCGCCCCGCACCCCTCCGTGCGAGCGCTCACCATCGCGGTCGGCGTAGCGGGCCCTGGTGGAGCGGCTGAGGTGCTAGCTCGCCTTCCGTCGCGCTCCTCTGGACTCTCGAAAGATCACGACGAGCGGTCCGAAGGTGAAGGTGCCACCCAAGACACCCAGGATCAGCACACCCATGAAGTCGCCGTCTGGGGCAAGCGTGCACGAACTCGGATCGTCCGGGTCGTACCAGACGTCGTAGGTCTCCGGCAGCGTCGAGTAGAGGATCCCAGCATCCAAGGTGTGGGGTTGGCCCTGACCATCGACGTACACGATCGTTCCGGAGTAGACGCGGTCCCCGCTCTGGTCGCGCCAGTCGCGCCGCTCGGTGACCCGCGCCTCGACATGCGTCCAGTCACGCTCGATCCGCGCGTGCTCCTCCCGCTCCTGCACGGCGTCGTACGCGAGGTACGCGGCCCCTGAGAGCAGGCCAGGGCCAGCCACCAGGTAGAGCAGGGCGAGCAACCCTCCAAAGACGTAGCGTTGCACCGTTGGACTCTAGCTCTTCTTCGAGACGTGTCGGTGGTCTGCCCGGCTCACCGCTGTGTGCACGCCAGCCTCAAGCGGGCGGGTTCTCGCGAGCGAAGCGCTCGATCGCCCCCATGTAGTCGATCTTGACCTGCCTCTGAACGCGATGAGCGACCGGGCGGCCGAGCCGAGCGAGCAGATCCTGTGGCCGCGCCCAAGCGCTGGTCATGGCCGTCACCCGACCCGCCGCCGTTTGCTCGACCACGAATGCCTCCTCGCCGTGTTCGGAGTGCCCTGGCAATGTTCCGTAGCCGTAGGCAAAGCGGCCCACGCTGCGCTCGACCCAGACCACGCGACACGGGTTGAGCGTCCAGAGCCCAAACACGCGAGCACACACGATGACGTCGGCCCCCTCGGCGACGCGCACGCCTGACGGATGAAGAAACATGTAGGGCAGCTGATGGGTCGCAAACGCCTCGAGCGCCTCGCACGCCGCGTCGAAGTCGAGATCGAGCTCGACGGAGTGCTCCTCACGCCCGTAGCCGCGCGGCACCTCATCGCCGCGGGTCATCCCCGGCTGGGCGTACGAGAGGTCCTGCTTCGCCATCAGCGCCAAGCGCGCATCGAGAACTGAAGCGCTCGGCCGTGAAAGAGACCACACCGCCCCACTCTAAGTGATCACCCAACCGGACAGGGGCACCCCCTTCTTCATTTTCGTCTCACTGATGCGACCGGCCCGCACACACCGCAGCGCTCGGGCATGCGTCCAGCCCTCGGGAGTGGTGCGGGTCCAACCCGCGCTTCGATCCGCCCACGACGAGAGACGGTGCAGAGGTCGAGCACGTCAGCACAGCGTCCGCGTCACCGGACGGTGATAAAGTCAGGTTCGAAAGGGCCGCCTTCGACGAGGATCTGACGCCCGCATGGGTCCGCCTCGAGGAAAGGCAGGCTCATGCCGGCGAGGGCTGCATGGGTACGGTTGTGGAAGACGGCTTCGGGCGGGGCCCGCTTTGGATCCGCGTCGGCTTTTTCGGAGCCGCTGCGTTCAACATCGTCGGAATCCTCACGGTGTCCCGTCTGCTCTCGGCAGATCTGGGACGCTGGGATCCGCTCTTCGACGTGTGGGGCTGTGGGCTCGTCGTCGTCTGGGGCCTGGCCTATCTTTCGTTGGCCTGGCGCCCCTTCGTGCTCCCTTGGCTCGCAGCCGTGTTCATGGTCGAGAAGATCGTCTACGCGGTGCACTTCGCCCTCTGGCACGCCAGAACGAATGTAGCTGTCGAGACCATCGCCGAAGCTGATCCCCTCGCGGCGAGCTTCCTCGGCGGCTACGGCCTGGGCGACGCCATCTTCGCCGTGTTCTTTGGCTACGTCTGGGTGTCCGGACTGCTCGGCCGGCCGCGCGGCTCGCGCCCACCGCCAGCCGATGGGACCGAGTCCGGGGCCTGAACGAGCTCACCGGCGAAAGGGGCTAGAGCTCCATGCTGTGGAACCGACAGCCAAGCGCGTAGCCGTCGCCCTGAGGCTGACAGCGGACGACCTCGGCGATGGCCTTGACGGGCTCCCCTACGACCAGAGGCGCTTCCATCGTGAGCTCGATCCGGTTCCCAGGCTCCTCGGCCTTGCTCGACCAGAGGCGCACCCCTCCGGCGCTCACGCTCTCCACACGACCGAACACCGTGGACTCCCCAGATGAGACGCGCGTCTGGACGGAAAGTCCCAGCCGCGTTCGCTCGAACCGTCGTCGATTGTTGTTCAAAGTGCCTATGGTCATTGGTGGTCTCCCTGTATGAAAACGTTGAGGGCGGAGTCTCAACTCCAGCGCCCTGACCCCGTGAGCCTCGGCGACGGTTACGGTCCCGTCCACTTTCTGACCTAGCGGGCCAGGGTCTTCGCGCGTTCGAGCGCGACGCAAGCCTCCGCGATCGCAGGGTCTGGATGAACTCCGCCGATGCTGCTCCGCGCGCTCGCGTTGGCGAGGTGTCAGAGGTCACGTGGCTCCGGTCATCGTCCTGCCGCGTCGGTCGCCAGAGTGAGCCGAGGCTCGTTCCGTGCCTCGGTCCACGCAACTCGAATTGCAATCCCACGTTCGCGGCCTACCGACGTAGGCGTGGCTCTCGATGGAACTCAGAGCAACGCGGAAACGGCCCGTCGCAACCGCTCCACAACACCGCCAGCCGCGCCTTGATAGGCCGCACGAATCTGGCCGTCGCGGTCGATCACCACCAATGTCGGCAGTCCATCGGCTCGATAGCGAACGGCCGTACGGCCAGTGCACTGCAGCCACGGCACGGTGGGGTTCTGTTCGGCGACGTGCGCACGGATGCGCGTCCTGCTCTCGTGGCTGAGAGCCAGGATCGCAAAGTCGTCCGCCTGATGCTCCTCGAGCAGCGCGTCGAGGTGAGGCGCCATTCTTCGACACGCTCCGCACCACGTGGCGACAAACGCAAGCACGACCACGCGGCCACGGTACGCGTCGAGGTTGACCTCCCGATCGTTGAGCATGGGACGCGCCCGGATGGGTGGGGCAGCCGTTCCGATGAGCTCTGCCGGACTCGCATGAACCACGGAGGCGCCGAGGAGGCAGAGGATGGACGCGGCTGAGGCGAGGCGCTTCACGATCGGGAGGGTAGCAGGGCCTGTTCCACTCGCTCGGGGGCGGTCGACGTGGCCCAGAAGACCGGCGGTGGAGGGAGAGTCGGGAGATCCGGCAGTCGCGTATGTATACGCAACTCAACATGTCACAAAGTCAACAAGTCAACACTACGTCCCCGAGGCGGGGGCGGGAGGGAGATTCGATCGAGGACCGGGGGACTCGGGCTCACTGACGAGTCCACATGTCGGCATTTGCTTCCCGGGGAGTCTGATAGCGAGCGGTGGCAAGACCGGCTATATGCGCCTGCGCATGACCGGTCAGACGTCGACGCTCGAGGAGCCGCTCAGTCCGCCCCCTCGGGCCGGCGCGGTCCCTACGGTGCGCGTGCTCTGGTCAGCCGGGCGCGTGCGCGAAGACGCGCCGTTCGAGGTGCGAGGGAAGCTGCGCATCGGCCGGGATCCCGGGAGCAGTGAGATCACTCTCGTCGATCCCTATGTGTCTCGCCAACACGCGGTGCTCGAGTTCAGTCCTAGTTCAGGGACTGCGCAGCTGGTGAACCTGAGCCGGCGAGGCAGTCATGTGGGAGGACAGCCCTGCGAGGGGGCACGCGCGGTCGCCGATGGCGATGTGCTCACCATCGGTCGGAGTCTCTTGCTCTTCCGGATGGAGAAGCGCCCCCTCCCCGATGCGCCGGCGGTGACGCGGCTGCTCGGTGGCGCTCCTTCGGTCCGTGCACTCCGCGCACGCATCGCGCTCTTCGCTCCGAAAGACAACGTCGTTTGCATTCAGGGCGAGACGGGCACCGGCAAGGAGCTGGTCGCGCGCACGCTTCACGAGCTCTCCGGTCGGGAAGGTGACTTCGTCGCCGTGAACTGCGCGGCCATCCCGGACGCGCTCGCGGAGAGTCTGCTCTTCGGCCACGTGGCGGGAGCCTTCACGGGCGCAAAGACGCGGGCCGATGGGTACTTCCGTGCGGCACGCGGGGGCACGCTCTTCCTCGATGAGATCGGCGAGCTGCCACTGCCGCAGCAAGCGAAGCTGCTCCGCGTGCTCGAGACGGGCTGCGTCGCGGCGATCGGGAGCACGGAGGAGACGCCGCACGGAGCACGCGTGGTGACCGCGACCCACAGGGATCTGACGCTCGACGTTCGAGAGGGACGCTTCCGAACCGATCTCTACGCGCGCATCAGCGACTTCGTGCTCGAGGTCCCTCCGCTGCGAATGCGCCGCGAAGATGTGCTGCCGTTGCTGCGCCACGCCTACGACGGTCCGATGCCGCCGCTGCACCACGACCTCGCCAAAGCGCTGCTCGCCCACCCCTGGCCGCTCAATGTGCGCGAGCTGATGCGGGTCGCCGAGCAACTGCGCACGTTCGGTGAGGGTCGCGTAGAGCTGGCCCTCGAGCTCGTCGAGGCTGCCCTCGAGCGCACGGCCGGCCTGCTCGACGACGAGCACGCTGAGCCGCCCGCGCCCGCATTTGTGTCCGCCAAACCAGAGCCGGAGCGGCGCTCTCGGCCGGCTTCAGAGCGGCCTCCGTCGCGAGAGGAGCTGGCCACGCTGATGCGCCAACACCGGGGGGTCGTAGCCGACGTGGCCCGAGAGGTTGGGCGCTCACGTAAACAGGTCTATCGATGGGCGCGGTCGCACGGACTCTCGCCCGAAGACTTTCGCGCGGGGTGAGCGTCGACATCGAAGCCTGGGCGGAAGGCGCCCGAGGTCGCCTGCTCGCAGGGAAGTATCGAATCTCAGAGCTGATCGGCTGCGGTGGGATGGGCGCGGTCTTTGTCGCCGAAGACCTCACCCTCGGGCGCCAGGTCGCGGTCAAGCTGATGCGACCCAGTCGCCGAGGCCAGAGCGGCGTAGAGCGCTTCCGACGCGAGGCCCGCGCCGCGGCTCGGGTTGGGGGCGACGGAATCGTTCAGGTGCTCGAGTTCGACTTCGATGGAGAGCTCGGCCCGTTTCAGGTGCTGGAGCTGCTCGCAGGAGAGTCCCTCTCGACCCGACTCAAACGCGGCCCCATGCCCCCGCCCGAGGCGATCCGGCTCGCGTTGGACCTCGTGCGCACGCTGGAGCGTGTGCACGCGGCCGCGATCGTTCACCGAGACATCAAGCCAGCCAATGTCTTCCTCGAGCAGACCCCCGAGGGCCACACCCGGGTGAAGCTGCTCGACTTCGGGATCGCTCGCATGGACGAGCGGGCGGAGCTGACCGTCCCGGGCGCACGCGTCGGTACCCCGGGCTTCATGGCGCCCGAGCAACTTCAGGGGCGTGAGGTGGGTCCGCCGGCCGACATCTACGCGCTCGGCATTCTCATGCACACCTCTCTGGTTGGCGAGCCGCCCTTCGCTGGCATGGTGGCGGCCCGGGTCGCCGCTGCGACGTTGACGGGTGAGATACCGACCCTTCTGTCCCGGCAGACGCGGCTGGCCGCAGCCCTCGTCGCGATTGTCGATGACGCAAGTTCTTTTGATATGGCTCGGCGACCGAACGCAACCGCGCTGATCGCACGCCTGAGCGCGCTGCACTCCGCTCCCGTGTCGGTGGCGGCCCGCGCGCGTTCCACGCCGCCGCCCGCGGCGCGCCTCGCGTCGACGCTGATGTCGAACCCGGACGCGATTCCCGACACGGCCGATCCGGTGCTCAGCCCCGCGCAGCCAGCCGCTCTGTCCGCGCCTCCGGCGAGGCTCTATGTTCCCTCGACGCGGACGAGCGTGCCGGCAAGGCCGACGGGCGGTGGCTGGCTCTACGCGCTCGGAGGCGCCGCCCTGCTGGTGATGATCCTCGGCGCCTTTGTCGGAGGCTGGATCTACAACGAGCGTGGCTCACCGCCTTCTCCGACCATCGCAGCTCCTCCCGGGGTGACGGCGCCTCTCGAGCCGGAGGCATCGGTCCCCGACGGTGAACGACCGGTACCTTCCGCGCCGACGAGCGCCTCAGCCCCGGCGCCGAACGAGCACCTCGAGGCGATCCGGCGACGCGTCGACGCGGGCGAGCTCGCGCTGACCGCTGGACAGATCGAGCAGGCCATCCGCGCCTTCGAGCGAGCCCGCAACCACCTCTCCACCCTGCCGGCGGGCGCCGCCGACCGCAACGTCGCGCGCTCTGTCTATCTGGGGCTGGGCGACGCCCACCTCGCGGCGATCGAGCGAGACGCTCCGAGCGGCGCCGCCGCCTCCTGCCAAGATCGTGTGGCCGGGCATCAGGTCGCCGCAGGCACCGCCTACCAGGAGCTTCACATGCTCGGAGACGCTGACATCGCGCAGGTCGCGCAGGTGCGGCGCGGCCACCTCTTCGAGCGCCTCGGCGAGCTCTGTGGCACCCGAAATGGCTCTACCCGCGTGCGCGACGCCTACCTCGTCGCCGCAGAGGTCGAGTACGACGCGGCCGCCAGCGCTGACGGCCCCCTCCGGGGATTCGCGGGACAGGGCTTGGCGCGCGTGCGAGCCCTCCTGCGCTGATCATCCCCGCGAACCCCTTCGTTCTCGCTATGCTCGGCGGGTGAACGCAGAGCCCTACGATCTCGTGATCATCGGTTCGGGTCCGGCCGGTGAGAAGGCCGCGGCCCAGGCCGCCTATTTCAACAAGCGCGTGCTGGTCGTCGAAAAGGAGCCCCAACCCGGTGGCGCCGCAGTACACACCGGCACGCTGCCCAGCAAGACGCTTCGAGAGACCGCCATCTATGTCTCGGGGCAGCGGAACCGGCACCTCTATGGCGTCACGGTCGAGCTCGACCACGAGGCCAAGGTCCCCCTGCTCATGCAGCGCAAGGACGAGATCGCGGCGATGGAAACGCAGCGCATCCTCGCCAACTACCAGCGCCACGGGGTCGAGTACATGACCGGGCACGGGCGGTTCGTGGACCCTCACACCATCGCGGTGGGGGACACGCAGATCCGCGGCACCTATTTCCTCGTCTCGACGGGGAGCAACCCGCGGCGCCCGAAGGACATCGACTTCTCGGACCCTCACATCCACGACTCCGACGAGATCCTGAAGATCCAACGGCTCCCCGAGTCGATGGTCATCCTCGGCGGGGGCGTCATCGGCTGTGAGTACGCGTGTATGTTCGCTGCGCTCGGCGTGCAGGTGAACCTGGTCGACGGACGCGAGCACATCCTGCCCTTCCTCGACCACGAGATCGTCGAACGCCTGACCAAGGCGATGGACAACCTCGGCATCAGCCTTCACCTCGGGACCCGGTGGGAGAACATCCGGCGGGAGGGTGACGAGATCAAAGCGACGCTCACGGCCGGCGGAGAAGTCGCTGCCCAGGATCTGCTCTTCGCGGCAGGCCGGGTGGGCTGCACCCACGACATCGGACTCGAGAACGCTGGACTCGAGCCCAACAAGCGAGGCTACCTCGTCGTCGACGAGGCCTACCGCACCAGCGTGCCCCACATCCTCGCCGCCGGAGACGTGATCGGGTTCCCCGCGCTGGCGTCCACGTCCATGGAACAGGGCCGCGTGGCGGTCTGCCGCGCGTTTGGCTTCGAGTACAAACGCTCGGTCGCGGATCTGCTGCCCTACGGCATCTACACGATCCCCGAGGTGAGCGTGGTCGGCAAGACCGAGAGCGCCTGCCGAGAAGCCGAGATCCCGTTTGTGGTCGGGCGCGCGCTCTACCGCGACAACGCTCGTGGCTGCATCACGGGCGACATCGAGGGCATCACGAAGCTGGTCGTGCACGCGGAGACGCGCGAGGTGCTCGGCGTTCACGTGATCGGCGAGCGAGCGAGCGAACTGGTGCACATCGGACAGGCCGTGATGGCCCTCGGCGGCACCGTCGACACCTTTATCGACATGGTCTTCAACTTCCCGACCTTGGCCGAAAGCTACAAGTACGCCGCGTACCAATGCCTGGGCGAGCTCGGCAAGCAGTAGAGGTGCCTCGATGAGGCGCATCGTCGCCGCAGTGGTCCTGGTGGTGCACGAGGACCAAGCCCTCGTGCTTCGGCGCCGCCCCGACGACCGCTCGTTCGCCCACCAGTGGTGTCTTCCGGGCGGAGGCGTGGAGCCGCAGGAAGCGTTCGAGTCCGCCGCGCTTCGTGAGACCCGCGAGGAGAGCGGGCTTCGGGTGGTGCTCCGAGCCGGCCTCGGCCCCCGCGAGAGCGAGCTGCCAACCCGGGGCTACGTGTTCGAGATCCACCGCTACGTAGCGACCGCGAACCACGCTGCCGTCGTGCTCTCGGACGAACACGTGGCGTTCCGGTGGTTGTCTCGCGAGGCCGCGGCCGCCGCCGAGGCGACGCTCCCAGGTGGGCTCGCGGGTGAAGTCACCCGCGAGCTCCTGGCGCGCTTCGGCGCTGGTGAGTTCCCCTAGCTGCCCGGGCGCCTCTGTGGATCAACGGCGGAGCACGCAGGTCGAAAACTCGATCTCGGTGGCGCATCGCACGGCGCCGGGGTTGCAGCAGTCCGAGTCGGCCGAGCAGAACTCGCCGAGCTGAGCGTCCGTGCAAGGTGCGCAGAGGGTCGTGTCGCTGGTGCAGACCTGTGACCCCATCCCATCCGACACACACCCGCACCCGCAGCAGTCAGCATCCGTGGTGCAGGTGTCGCCGTCGGCCAGGCACATGGACCCACAGCGCAAGACCCCCATGGTGTCGGGAACGCAGATGCCCGAGCAGCATGTCGAGCCCGTCGCGCAGACCTCCCCGTCGGGCAAGCAACACACGTTCGCTCCCGACGGCCCGGCCGCGCAGGTGAGGGTCGGGAACGACTCGAGGCAGCAGTCATCAGGCGACGTGCACACCTCGGCGGGCAACGTGCAGCTGCCCGATCCGCCGAGACAACGGCGGATGCCTTCGACACCCATCACACAACCCGTGTCGCCGCCCCCGTTCGGGCAGCAGTTGCTGCTCGCGCCGCCATCGCCACACACCTCTCCGGGGGGCAAACAGGAGTCCGCGTTGGCGCAGCGCCGGATCGGGCGCCCGTCGGCGCTGGTGCCTCGGTCTTCACAGGTCCCGGAGCAGCACGTCGCGTCCGTGGTGCAAGCCTCGTCTTGGAGGATGCAGCCGCCGAGCCGCTGACACGTCGGCGTTCCCGTTCCGTCGGCGTCGAGACACGCCGTCGAGCAGCATGCGCCGCTGAGCCCTTCTGTCGAACACGGCTCCCCGGCCACGCCGCACGATCCCGTGGAGATGCAGGTGCCGACCGTGGCGCCTCCCGGTCGGTCGCAGAGCCCGACGCAGCAGTCGCCGTCGTTTCGGCAAAGCTCGTCGGAAGCTCGGCAGTCCGAGGAGAAGGCACAGCGGCAGTCAGCGCCGCCGGTGCAAGCTGCGCCGGCAGCGTCGGCGCAACGCTCGGAGCAGCACTCTCCCGCGGCGGTGCAGGCCTCACCGATCGGGTCACAGCTCGTCATCGCGTTCTCGGCACAGGTGCCGGCGTCACACGCGTTGGAGCAGCAGTCTCCGTCGCCGCTGCAGCCGTCGCCGATGATGGCGCAGGAGTCTGCCGCGCTGCAGACCATGCCGCCTCCGCCATCGTCACCACACGAGAGGCCCGTACAGCACTCGGCCGAAGAGGTGCAGGTGGCGCCCAAGCGCACACAGACCGCCGCATCGCCGGTGTCGCCGGCGTCCGGAGGAGTGCCTGCGTCGACGTCACCCGCGTCCACGTCACCCGCGTCCACGTCACCCGCGTCGACATCACCCGCGTCGGAGACGCTTGCGTCCATGCCGCCGCCATCGCCCCCGCCGGGCTCGCCCGAATCACAGCCGGCCATGAGAAAAACAGAACCGGCAAGACCCAAGACCAACCCAAGTGTGCGCGTCATCGCGTACCTCCTCGGTCAGGGTACCGCACGAGGACCCAGCGCGGCTCAGAACGTGTCGCACCCAGCCGCGAGGCACATGCCGCCCACGCAGACGCCTGACGCGCAAGCGGCGTCGTCGTCGCAGGCGGCGCGTTCGGGGGCTCCGCCCGCTTCACAGCTCAGGCTCGTGCAGTAGTGCCCCACGTCGCACTCGCGTGTCGACAGGCACGCCTCTCCAAGGCTCGCTGCGACGCAGACGCCGCCCTCGCAGCGCCCCGACCAACACGCCTCATCGAGCACACAAGCCGCGCCGACCTCCGCCCACCGCCGACAGATGCCCGAGTCGCTGCCGGGGCTCGATGGCTCACAGCGAAGCGCCAGACGCTCGATCGAGCCTCCC
>Ga0114933_10004866_pt1 | contig 12368 bp, 10 predicted proteins | sample 4SBtaG_FD_89691 | JGI IMG/M metagenome (GOLD analysis project Ga0114933, IMG submission 89691) | Deep subsurface microbial communities from Kolumbo volcano to uncover new lineages of life (NeLLi) - 4SBTROV12_W25 metaG | ecosystem: Environmental > Aquatic > Marine > Volcanic | place: Kolumbo...
CCGCCGAGCAGGGCGTGGGATGTGGAGATGGGATAGCGCAGGCCAGTGGCCGCGGCGACCGTGATCACCGCTCCCATCCCTGCGGCGAGTAGGAACACCGGAGCGCTGGCCACCTCATCTGGCACGAGGCCCTTGCCGGAGAAACGGATGGCTAACGCCTGGCCCCACAGCAGTGCGCACATTGCACCGGCGAAGGTGGCGGCGACGCCATACCCCAGGGCTCGCGAGCCGGAGAGTTCGCCGGTGCAGGCGAGCGTGGCGACACCCTTGCCGGTGTCGTTGGCCCCGTTGAACCATGCCAAGGAGACCAGCAGCAAGATGGCGAGGGTGGAAATCAATGGCCCCCGCCCAAGCCCGAGTCGGACTTGACCGCAGGAGGCACCCACTCGTTGAGCGACCAATCGTAATCCCCATATTCGAGGCGCACCCTGCCCCTGCGCAGCGCCTCGCTCACAGGCTTGGGCGCGAAGTCAGCCAGGAGTTTTGTGATGCCACCCGGATACTCCTGCAACTCATCTTCGCTCCACTTGAAGATCTTGGAGACGCGCAGCTTCCCCCCCAGGACTTCTTGGCCATTCTTCAACGTGTCTGCCAGGAAGGTTCGGCCAGCGTTCCCCAGTTGCTTGTCCAGGAGTTTGGCGGTGTAAGCCTCTGCGCGCAGTTCGGGGCAGCCTCCCGACGCACAAACGATTGCGAAGTGGAACAGCGGCTGGCGGGCTTTCTTGGCCAGGATTTCGTGCTCGATTTCGCCCAAAGAGAGCACCTTGCCGTGCTCTCGTGACAGGTGCTGCAGGGGAATGAACCGCTTGTCCCAGACGGGGCTAAACCACCCCCCCAGGTCGCGGATCGACTTGACTGGGTAGTTGTCGAGAATCAACTGCACGGTGTATGCGTTGTAAGCGTTGATCCAGAACGCCTCGCGTTCGGGCCCAGTCCACTTCTTGAAATCGGGATACCGCACCGAGCGCAGGTCCCCCAGGTACCGGTCGAGCTGAGAGCGCTTGCGGGCCAGTCCGCGGTAGTTCACTCGGCCGCCTGTGTGCACGAATTCGACGAGCAGTGCATTCCAGCGGCCGTGGGAATGGTCGAATTCGGCCTTTGGGGCAACTGCCACAACAGCCGCGAGGGCCAGGGAGGTGAGTAGAGTCATGTTGGCCCCACTGTTCGGCAGGGCTGTCTCACCGTGACAGGGCTTGTCAGAATCAAGCCCCCAAATCGACCGTCTAGCGTTGGTCGCGCCAGGCTTCAAGCGCTGACCGCAGGGCTTGCTCTGCACCCGGCGGCAGAGTGTCGAGGCGCGGCCCGCCATCAAGTTCGACGATGCGCCGAAACTGAGCCAGGTATCCGCGGCAACGCTTGCACATCAAGAGGTGTCCCCAGAGCAGCGTGCGACTTACAAACCCCATGTCCCCGTCCACATACTCGCTCAAGACCTCATTGACCGACTGACAGCGGAGCAGCAACCGCAGGGTTCCCCTGTTCTGGACACTCATTCGGTCTCTCCCAGCTTGCCATCGACACAACCCCGAATGGCTTGGCGAGCCCGATGCAAGATCTGCCGAAAATTGGCTCGCGACAGCCCCAGTAGATCAGCGGCTTCTCGCCCCTCAACTTGATTGAGCGCCCTGAGGGCTAGCACTTCCCGTTGATTGTCCGCCAGCCCCTTTAGGCACAGCTCGAATACCTCTCGAAGTTCGGCTTCCCGATCCCACGGACAGAAGTCGGCGTCCTCGCGCCAGGCGCCCGCATCATCAAACCGATGAGCCTCAGGGTCTTCTTCCGCTGTGACGCGTTCGCGCCCGCGCTTGCGCAGGGCATCCACGGCCTTGTTGCGTAGGATCGAAAAGGCCCAGGCACGCACTGAAACCCGGCCGTCATAGCGCTTCGCAGATTGCAGAATTCCGAGCATGGTCTCTTGCAGGAGGTCTTCCGCAGCCTGTGTCCCGGGGGCAAGGCGCCGCGCACAGGCATACAGGTCGCGGCCAATTTGGCGCATCAAGTCCGCCGCCGCTGCGTCGTCTCGCGCGACGACGCGGTGCATGAGCTCAAGGTCGGCTTGATGGGCAGCCATGGACTCACCCTAGCACGCAGCTGCGGCAGTCCTCCGTATTAATTGGGCTAACCGAGTGCGCGTGTGACGATCTCTTGGGTGTTCTTGGAAAGCCCCGGAGCGGCAAACAGTCGCTCCAATTCTTCCTTCATCAAGGCCCCACGCTCCGCGTCATAGCGCTTCCACAGTAGGAAGGGTCCAACAAGCCGCGCGGCGAGCTGGGGGTTGTTCGGATCGATGGCCAAGATGTTGTCGGCCAGAAAGCGGTACCCGCTGCCATCAGCCACGTGGAACCCCGAGAGGTTCATCGTCGGGAAAGTGAACAACAGCGAGCGCGCTCGGTTGGGGTTCGAGAGGGTGAAGTCGGGGTGGGAGGCCAGGGCCCGCATGCGGTCCACCGCCCCCTCCATGTTCGAGTTTGCCTGCACCGTGAACCACTTGTCGATCACCAGGGCGTCGTCGGCCCAGCGCCGGTGAAATTCGTCTAGGGCCGCGATCCGCTCGGGTACGTCGAGTTCTGCCAGACACTCCAGGGCAGCCTGGGAATCGGTCATGTTGTCGGCGGACTGGAATTGGTCCCAGGCCAGCGCCGTGGTCTCCTGCCGGCCCAAGCAGGCCAGGTAGCTCAAGGCACAGTTGCGCAACCGGCGGCGATGAACGTCCTGGGCATCCGTGGTGTACGGCCCTGCAGGAGCCAAGGCCCGGTACGTTTCAAGGAGCGCGGCCTGGAGTGTCTCGGCCAGGCTGCGCCGCAAGAACTCGCAGGCCCGGTGCAGGTGCTGGGGTTGGATCACGTCCATGCGCTGAGCCAACTCGCGTTCCGCCGGCAGAGTCAAAGCCAGCGCCCGCAGGGAGCCATCAACACTGTCGTCGTCTAGGACACGACCGAATGTCTCTGCCAGCAGTGGATCGAATTGGAGCTCCTCACCCTTGGCGCTCGCTTCTGTCAGTTCGAGCAGCGCATCGCCAAAGAGCTTCTGGCCAGCATCCCATCGGTTGAATGAATCCGAGTCGTTAGCCAGCAGAAAGGCGAGGTCTTCGCGGCTGTACTCCATGTCCAGCAAGACGGGAGCCGAGAATCCGCGCAGCACCGAGGGCAGGGGACGGGCTTCTAGCCCCGTGAACACAAACGTCTGCTCGTGATGCTTGAGTTCGAGGATGCACTCGCTGGTCACTTGCTGACTTGCCTGACCCTCAATCCGCAGGGCACAGTCACGACCATCTGGGCCGACCAGCCCGAGGCGCACAGGGATATGAAGTGGCGCTGCGCCGGCAGCCGCCTGCTGGGTGAAGGTGAGCGAGAGCTGTCCTTCCGCAGCATTCCAATGCTGGACGACAGACAGGCGCGGCGTGCCTGATTGAATGTACCACTGCTCGAATTGCTCGAGGTCGAAATCGTTGGCGTCCGCCATCGCCGCTCGGAAGTCGTTACAGGTGACGGCCTGCCCGTCGTGGCGCTCGAAGTACAGATCCATTCCCTTCCTGAAACCTGCTGCGCCAACGAGGGTGTGGATCATGCGAATGACCTCGGCACCCTTGTTGTAGACGGTGGCCGTATAGAAATTGTCCATCTCGATGTAGGACTCGGGCCGAATCGGGTGGGACATCGGGCCAGCGTCCTCAGGAAATTGGCCGGCTCTGAGCAGGCGCACGTCACCAATGCGCGCGACGGCCCGCGAACCCATGTCCGAGCTGAATTCCTGATCTCGAAAGACGGTCAGACCTTCCTTGAGTGTGAGCTGGAACCAGTCCCGACAGGTCACCCGGTTGCCGGTCCAATTGTGAAAGTACTCGTGCCCAATGATGCCCTGCACGGATTCGAAATCCCTGTCATTGGCCGTATCCGAGGCGGCCAACACACATTTGGAGTTGAAAATGTTGAGCCCCTTGTTCTCCATGGCGCCCATGTTGAAGTCGCTCACCGCGACGATCATGTAGAGGTCGAGGTCGTATTCGAGACCAAAGACCTCCTCGTCCCAGCGCATCGCGTCCTGCAAGGAGGCCATGGCGTGCGGGCACTTGACCAGGTCCCGCTCGGCAACCCACAGCTCCAACCCGATGTCCCGTCCGCTGGCCGTCCGGTAGCTGTCTCGGTGGCAGGCCAGGTCTCCCGCAACGAGCGCGAAGAGGTAGGAAGGTTTGGGGAAGGGATCCTCCCAGCGAACGCGCTGGCGACCGCCACCCAAGTCCTCAGTCGCAATGCGGTTTCCGTTGGAGAGCATCACGGGATAGCGGCCCGCGTCACCCTCGAGGGTTACGGAGTAGCGCGCCATGACGTCGGGCCGGTCAAGGAAGTAGGTGATGCGCCGGAACCCTTGGGCCTCACACTGCGTGCAGAAATTCCCCCCGGACACGTAGAGGCCACTCAGAGCCTTGTTGCTGGCCGGCACGATCTGCACTTCAGTTTCGAGACTGAACGAATCCGGAGGTGAGTGCAGCGTGAGGGACTCGTCAGACAGGCTGTAGGCTTCGGGCCCAAGCGCCGCCCCGTCGATTGAGACGGCGATCAGCGTCAAGTCCTCACCGTGCAGGACGAGGTCGGCACTGACTGCCGCGGTGCGCGTCACGGCCATTCGACTCTTGACCCGCGTGTCGTGCTCGTCCAACGCGAAGTGCAGATCGACCGTTTCGATCTGAAAGTCGCTGGGCAGATAGCTGGAACGCAGAATGGGCTGGGGGGGAGCTGAGGTGACAGTCATCGGGCGATCATGGGCCACCGGAGGGCGGCTACTGGGGGTGAGTTCAAACGAGAAGCGGCAGGTTCCTTGCCCGGCCACTTTGGGCCGCCTATCTTACGCATCCGGTCCGGCCTCGGGACCCACCCCTCCCTTTACCCGCAACTCCAAACGGCCCCTCATCACGGGGATTTCGGCCAGATTCGGTGCCCATGGCCGGCGCCGAGGTCAGACATCCCAAGCAATCCAATCATGTGCGGATTCATCGGCATTTACGGACCGGACGGCACGGACGTCGCAACGGAGATTTACGAGGGCCTGCTCGCCGTTCAGCACCGCGGCCAGGATGCAGCCGGCATCACGACCTTCGCTGAGAAATTCAACGTCAAGAAGGGCAACGGCCTAGTCGTTGAGGTCTTCAACGAGGACAACATGGCTCGCTTGCGTGGGCACTTGGGCGTCGGGCATGTGCGCTACCCAACCGTGGGCGGCAGTCGCGACGAGGATGCCCAACCTTTCCACCACACCTTCCCTGTGGGTGTGGCCATGGTGCACAACGGGAATGTGACCAATGTTCAGGAGCTGGGTGATCGCCGCTTCAAGTCCGGCGGCGTGCGCCTCAACTCGAGCTGTGACCTTGAGATCATTTTGTGGGTCTTTCAGGAGGGCCTCGCGGCAGCCTTGCGGGAAAGGGGCAAGATTGACGCCGAAGCCGTCTTCGACGCCGTTGGCCGGGTCTACAAGGAAGTGAAGGGGGCCTATTCGGTCTGTGCCACCATCGCCGACGTGGGGATGGTCGCCTTTCGCGACCCATTTGGCATCAAGCCCATCTGCTTTGGAGAGCGCACCGACGAAGCGGGGACCTCATTTGCCTGCGCCTCGGAGAGCGTTGTGCTCGACGTGAACAGCTACAACAGAACGCACGACATTGGCCCTGGGGAGGTGTTGTTCGTCGATGCCGATCGACAGATCCAAACACGTCACCTGGAAGCCCAGCCTCACCGGCCCTGCGTATTTGAGTTGGTCTACTTTGCTCGGCCGGACTCGTTCTTGGACGACATCTCCGTCTACAAGACACGCAAGCGTTTTGGGGCAGCGCTGGCCAAGCAGTGGCAGGACAGCGGGGCGCCCAAGCCCGACGTGGTCATCCCCGTCCCCGACTCCTCGCGTGATGCGGCCATGGCTGTCGCCCAGGAACTGGATATCCCCTACCGCGAGGGCCTGGTCAAGAACCGCTATATCGGCCGCACGTTCATCATGCCCGACCAAACAAGCCGTTCCGATTCCATTCGGCGCAAGCTCAATCCGATTCCCCTGGAATTCAAGGGCAAGGACGTACTGCTGATCGACGACTCGATCGTCCGCGGCAATACATCGCGACGCATCGTGGCCATGGCTCGTGCAGCTGGGGCACGCAAGGTCTACTTCGGCGTGACTAGCCCGCCGCTCAAGGCGCCCTGCCCCTACGGCATCGACATGGCGAGCAAGCGCGAGTTCATCGCTACGGGCCGCGACAATGAGGCGATCGCCATCCCTCAACGTGGACCACTTGATGTATCTCAAGCGGGAGGCCATGAACGAGGCCGCACGCGAGGGCAACGAGAAGATCGAAAAGTTCTGCAACGCGTGCTTCAATGGCGAGTACCCGACCGGCGACATCACCGTCGAACGTCTACAGGCGATTGAAGACGAGCGCGGCTGTCAACGCGACAACGTTCCGGTCCATTGACCCTCCCGTTTGGCTACTGACTCCGCGTTCGAGCCGCGCCGTCAACGAACACGATGCGCGTACTGATCACCTCGCCCGTCTTCCCTCCGGACCTAGGTGGGCCCGCAACTTATGTGCCCTCCGTAGCGCGCTTTCTGTTGGAACGCGGACACCAAGTAGAGGTCGTGGCGTTCTGTTCGGACCCTGACCCGCAGGGCTATCCCTTTCCCGTCGAGGCCATTGCTCCTGGGCCCACGCCCCTGCGCTACTTGAAGGCCTTTTGGGCCGTGTTCAGGGCGGCGAAGGGCTGCGACGTGGTCTACGTCAACGAGCACCTCGCCCTCTTGCACGTATTGGCCGCCAAATTGCGCCGTGTGCCAGCCGTGATACGCATCATGGTGGACGGCTCTTGGGAAATCGCGCACCGCAAGGGCTGGTGTCAGGGCGATGACATCGTCACCTACCAATCCAAATCCTACGGCTGGCGCGTGGGATTGACTCGTTCCCTGCAACGCACCTGGTGGCGTTGGTGCCAACACATTATCTGCTGCTCGGATTTCCTCCGCGATATCTTGATCAACAGCTATCGAGTCGCGCCAAGCAAGGCTGAGCGTATCTTCAACGCCTACCACGGCCCTGACGTCGAAGAAGTCCAGGAAACCCCAACGGAAGCCCGGGAGGTGCTGGGCTTGGATCGAGGCAAACGGTTTGTCTTCACGGCCTGTCGCCTGATGGGTTGGAAGCGAGTGGATGGAATCATCGAAGCCCTGGCCGGCTTGCCCGATGACGTTGAACTGCTCGTGGCCGGGGAGGGGGACATGGAGCAGGCCTGGCGGCGGTTGGCAAACGAAAGGGGCCTAGGTCAGCGCGTGCACTTCTTGGGCAACGTGCCTCACGGGCAGATCCCGCTCTACATTCGTGCATCTGATGTGTTCGTGCTGAATTCTGAGTACGAGGGCTTGTCCCACACACTATTGGAGGTCTTGTTCCTGGGCACTCCAATCATTGCCAGCGGCGTTTGCGGTAACCCCGAGGTCGTCGCGGATGGAATCAACGGCTTGCTCGTCGACCCACGCGACTCGAGCAGTCTGGGCCTCGCACTCGAGCGCATGCTTGGCGACCCCGCACTGTGCGAGCAATTCGTGGCCGCTGGATTGAGCCGACGGCCGGAATTCGATCGCCAGGCTACCTTTTCCCAGGTCGAGTCCGTCCTGCAGAGGGCCTGCGGCAAGGGCTAGGAGCCATGCGCAAGCTGTCCATCGTACTGGCTTCCTCCTTGCTCGCGCTCAGCGTGGCGGAACTGTCCGTGCGCCGTTGGTTTCCGGTGGGGGCAACGATCTACACGCTGCACCCAGATCTCCTGCACGCAACCATCCCCAATTCCAGTCGCATCCAACCTATGCCCGAGCGGGCCGGTGGGGCCCGCAACTTGATTTCACTGAATTCCTCGGGATTCAGAGGGCCGGAGCTCTCAACGGATGGCCGCCCACGGGTGGCTGTCTACGGTGACTCTCTGGTGATGGGCGAGAACGTGGCCCAAGCCGACACCTTTGTCTCTCGCCTAGCTGAGTGTTGGGGAGCGGACGTCGAAGTGGTCAACGCGGGAGCGTCAGGCTATGGGCCCGATCAGGCTGCCCTGCGTCTGGAAGCGGAATTCGAGACCCTGCGTCCCGACCTGGTTCTGCTCGTGTTGTGTGCCAACAATGACCTCGGCGACCTCCTGCGCAACAAGTTGTTTCGCCTGGAGGAGGGGCGACTTGTGCGCGGTCAACCCATCTTGCACCCGAGCGTTCACGACAGATTCGAGGAGGCACAACGGGCCAACTCCAGACTCGCTCTCTTGCGCGCCTGGGATCACGCGCGAGGGGAAGGGGCAATCGAGCAGGCCCTCTCACCGGAGGTCGCTTCGCGCCTAATCCCCGAATACCTTGAGCAGGCCGCCTGGGAATACCGCAAGGGGGTTCTCGAAGGCAGCCAGACCGTGTACAGCCTAATTGAGGACGTCTACGACGCGGACGTTGCCGTGCATCCCTCGAGTGCGATGGCGGCCTACAAGAAGCAACTCCTGACCGCGATCCTGGTGCGCGTCTCCGCGTTCTGCCAATCCAGGAATGTACCGGTCGTTTGTGTCGTCGTTCCCTCAGCAATCGACCTGGATCCCGGGTTCGTGATACGCGTGAATGTCGCGGACTATCCAAACTACGACAGCCACCGACTCACGGACACCTGCTCGGCGGCAGCACGCGAGGCAGGCCTTGAAGTGCGAGACCTGTACGGGCTGTTCGAGTCCAATAACCCTGCGCAGTTGTTTGTCGGTCACGACGACATCCACTGGAACGAGCGCGGGATGGAGCTGTGCGCGCGAGACGTAGCGGCTTGGATCAAGACGCTCGATGCCGGAGCGTTCCTGCTCCCCTAAATCTTGATGCCGATCGGAGTGGTACGCCCGACAGGATTCGAACCTGTGACCTTTCGCTCCGGAGGCGAACGCTCTATCCAGCTGAGCTACGGGCGCCGCTTGACTCGCCTTAGGAGGGTGTCCTAGAGGCCGCTCGCGCGGCGCAGGATCCTACCGGAGCCGCCCCGCCCCGGCCACAGGCCCAAGTCAGATCGGGGATTGAAGCGAATGCAAAAAGGGCGGGGAAAGGCCCCTGCGGCGGGAGTCCCAGCGCAATGCAAGGTCTGTGCTTGACCATTTTGAACGTGAGACCCACATTCAAGTACCCCCCCAGCATCGTCACACCATCAATTTTCGGAGTTTGAAAGCATGAGGAGTTCCCTCCCTCATCAGTCCAGCAGACAGCGTCCATGGACCCCGCTGCTTCTGCCTTGCACGCTTGCCTTGGCTGGCTGGGCGGTAGCGACGCACTGGCAGCCGACACCTCTTCTGGCCCTGCCTTCGACCGGAGTGGACACAGCCGGCGATGGGCTGCCCGATTCCCAGGAAGTGATTCTGGGGACCGACCCGCTCTCGCCAGACACCGATCACGACGGCTACGGCGATGGCGAAGAACTCGCACTGCAGACCTACCCGGGCGATTCCTCAAGCGTGCCGCGAGGCTTGGCCCTTTCAATTGGGATGACAGCGAGGGGAGAGGGAAACCGAATCAAGATATTTACGGCTATTCTCGATACGGACGGCAGTGTGGCGGACAACACCATTCGCTTTGGCGCGCTTGTCGCTGGCAGCGTCGTGCCCCTGAATTTCGACCGAATGCCGGGCGTCACCTCGGGTCACGCGGTGGGCACAAAAGGCGGCCGGTTGTTCTTGATGGAATTCGAAGTCCCCCGGGGAGCATTCAAATCAAACAAAGCGATTACGTACTTCGCAGTCGTCGGCTCACCGGGCTCAACTGCGTATGCGTCTGCCGATAAGATCGACATCTTCAAGCAAGACGGCGTCGTAATCTTGAGGCACATTCTGACAAGTCCTGGGGTGTCGATGGATCCGGGCACCAGCCAGACGCCGGGAACGACCATCCATCAGCCAATTCCACCGGACGGGGATGGCGGCATTCCCATCGGCTGGGAGCCCGGCCAAGTGTGCTTCCAAGAGACTGCGATCGTGGGCAGCAGTGGGTCCATCGTGACCCACGAGGTGATCTCTGCCGATTGTGAGGACGGATGGGACACCTACTGCGCAACGGATTGTGCAGGTACGGTGGGCAGCTCCTACCAGACTATTGACACCGGGGTGCTGCTCGGCGGCTGATGGCATTCTGGAGGCGCCGCTTCCTGCCACGGCAACAGAGCGCAGATTCTCGAAAGCGAACAATGGCGACCCTGCCTGCACGCCATCACCGAATTAGCGGAACCCGGCAGTTCTGCCCGTCGTCCTAGGCAGAGTCTGCGAGTTCCCAATGCGAATTGACCCCGATCGAACCCTCGTAATCGCCTGTCAGGAGACCCCCGATCGGGGCTTCGATGGCGCCTTTCGAGATTTGTATGAGCAGTACAAGGACCGGGTCTACAACGTCTGCTACCGCATCACTGGGAACGCCGCCGATGCCCTCGACGCATCCCAAGAGACGTTCGGCATCCTCTTCCGCAAGGTCTCCGCGTTCCGCTTCGAATCCAAGTTCTCAAGTTGGGTTTACCGCATTGCCGTAAACGCCTCGATCGATCTCAAGCGCCGGTCGGCTGCCCGCCCGGCTGCTTCGCTCGATCGCCTGCGTTCCTCCTCGGAGGAAGGCACGCCCATTGATTTCAAGGACGATGGCATTGAGGGCCCCCAAGCCGCAGCAGCTCGTCGAGAGCTGCGGGCCGAGATTCAAGAGGCCATCACCCGACTGAGTCCCAAGATGCGCGCGATCACCGTGCTGCGCTACAGCGAGAGTCTCTCCTATGAAGAGATCGCCGAGAGCCTCGGCACCTCGCTGGGCACGGTCAAGTCGCGCTTGTCTCGGGCTCACGCCGCCCTCGACCGGGAACTCACCCCGATCTTGGATCGGCACCACCTTCGCTGATTCCTTAGCACAGTCCTCTGCAATGAACCGCCAGTCCATCAGGGATGCCATGATCGAGAGCCTCGCCGGCGTGACGCCTAGTCACCCGGCTAGAGGGGCCGATTCAGGTTTCGATAGTGGCACGGACCGGTTGGAGCTCTTGCCCGAGACTGTGCGGGAACACCTCGTCGAGAATGAGTCGTTGCGCCGCGAATGGCGCCAACTTCTCCGCCAGGCACGCGCGATTCGCACCCTTGGGCGTGTGCCGGTGCCCTCCGACTTGGATGGCAGGGTGGTGGCCTCCCTACAAGCGGGTTACCGCCAGCATCGCGCAACGGCGTCTGTCCAGGCCTTGCCCCCTGAACCCGCTCCGCTCGAGTTCGATGCTCGTATTGGGCAAGTGGCTGAGCAAGCACTCCATGAGGAGGGCTTGGAGCTGGGCCTATTGGAAGCACCAGCGAGCCTCGACGGGCTCGTGGCCGATCGTGTGGACGTGGAACGCGGACTCGGGAGCGACCCGGTCCGGCCTAGGGCCGCCCGGGGTAGGCGGCGCACAAATCGACTGGCTGCCCTGGTTGGCCTGGTCGTCGTGACGGGCTTGGGCGTCGTGGCGGTCTTGCCAGAGCTCGGACCTGCCCGCAATGCGGGCCTTGACGCCGTGGAGCAGGCCTCATTCTCCTTCAAGGTCGTGCGCATCGACGATCCGGCCCTAGCTGACGCCGATCTGAAGGACTTGCTCGGGGGCATGTCGGGCGGCATTCTCGATGGAAGGGAGTACCCGCAGTGAGGCTCATCCAGCGGATCAGCGGCTTGCGCGCTCTCGCGAGTCAATTCGAGAAGGCCACCAGGCGGCTTTGGAGCGGAGGTCCGCTCGCCGCGTGCTTGCTGCTCGCTGCTTGTGGAGCGGGGCTGCCTAGCGACGGTGGGTCAGGAACAGACGATCCGCCCACTTACAGCAGTGGGGGGCCGCCTTCATATTTTGCGCAGGGCCCGAACGCGCCATTCAAGACGGCCTATCGCGGGACACGCTTGGTTGAGCTGTACTACGACGCCCAAGCGCCCGTTGTGTATCGAGAAGATGTCGGCGCCAACGGCAAGAACAAGTTTTCCGTGGAGACCTTGGATGTGCTCGTCACCTCTAAGCCCGATACGGCTCTGTTCATCTTGATGCAAGACATGCGGCAGACGCAGATCTACCGCCACAGGGATTTCCGCATCCGGGATCTGGGCTTGTTCCTCAGCAACTACGATTTCCTCGTCATTCCCAACTCCACCAACGTGGCTGGCGTGGCTTGCGATCGAGTTCAGGTACAGGCTCGCACGGCGGCCCTGTCCCGCTTTGAAGTCGACATCGATCCCATGACAGGCCTGGTGATGGCTTGGGAGGAATACGACTTGAGCGCGGGCACCCTGCTCGCACGAGTTGCTTTTGAGACTTACACGCCGTACGGAGATCTGAGCGACATGGTCCTCGTGGACCACGTTTTTCA
>Ga0114933_10004869_pt1 | contig 12362 bp, 10 predicted proteins | sample 4SBtaG_FD_89691 | JGI IMG/M metagenome (GOLD analysis project Ga0114933, IMG submission 89691) | Deep subsurface microbial communities from Kolumbo volcano to uncover new lineages of life (NeLLi) - 4SBTROV12_W25 metaG | ecosystem: Environmental > Aquatic > Marine > Volcanic | place: Kolumbo...
CGAGGTGGGCGCCACCGGCGAGAAGTGCAAAGACGAAGGTCGTGACGATTTGCAAGATCGACCCGCGCGTGAAGAGGTTGAGCCCCGCTCCCCGGGCGATCAGGAAGCTCGCGATCATCACGAACGTCTGGAGCCCCATCGGCAGCCCGGTGAACGAGTCGAGCAAGAAGCCGAGGCCGAAGGCCAAGACCGCGCCCCGGACCACGTGCACGTCGCTGGCCACGCCGATGTAGATCACGATCGGGAGCATCAGGTTAGGTGCCCAAGGGCCCGCCGGCAGCAGCACCCCGACGCCCGCTTGCACGACCAGGAGGAGAAAGCCGAAAACGATGAACGCGAGCTCTCGCATTCAGGGGTCTTCCTCGTCGAGCGTCTCGCCCGTGTGATCGGTCAGGCTCTGTGTGCGTGAGCCCTCGGTCAGGATGAGCACTTCATCGAGGCTCGAGAAGCTCACCGCCGGCGTGACCTCCGCCTCTTGGTTGAGGCCAAACTCTCGGCGCACGATTCGCGTGATCCGCCCGACGAGGATCGAGGCTGGAAAGCGCTGGCCGAGCCCTGACGTGTGCACCAGGTCGCCCACGCGGATGTCGTCCTGACGTCGCAGGTATTGAATCTGGGCCAGGTAGCGGTCGTTCTGTCCGGTGCCTCGGAGCATGCCGCGGGCGCCGGTCCGTTGCACCACCACGTCCACGGCACTCGTGCGGTCGACGGTCAGAAGCACGTCGCTGTAGCGGCCCCAGGATCGGCGGACTTGGCCGACGAGCCCTTCGGAGGTGATCACGGGCATGCCCGCGCGGACGCGGTCGCGCTCGCCCCGGTCGAGCCGGAGGCGCGTGACCCTGAAGAAACGCGAGACGTCCCGCCCGATGACCTGTGCGCCGATGAGCTCACCACCGATGCGCTCCCGAAGCTGCAGGAGGGAGCGGAGCCGACGGTTCTCGAGCGCCTCGTAGCGCAGTCGCCGGTTCTCCTCCGTGAGACGGGCGTTCTCGGAGCGGAGGCGGTCATTCTCCTCTTTGACGTCGACGAGGTAGATGTAGTCCTGCCAGACCCCGGAGAACCACCGCGCGGTCGAGGCGGCCACGACCTGGACCGGAGCGCTGATGCTCAGCACCGTGCGGTCCAGGGCGTTGGTGTTGTCCGGGTCGTCTGGGTCCTTGAGGTTCGCGTTCAGAAAGAAGAACGGAATTGCCAGCAAGGCCACGCATATGGCCGCGTCTCGAAATCGCTTGAATGAGCTCATGCCGATTCTCGATGGCTGGACAGACCTCGTTCACCACGCCGAGCATTCCCGGCATCGCAAAAAGGGGTTCGTGGAGGTAGATCACCCACCCGAGCTCGGCAAGTCGGCGTCGCATACCGCCCTCGACCCGAACATGCCATGATCAAGGCGTGGCACAGGCGCAGGCTAACGAGGGTGGTTTACTCGTCATCGAGCTTCACGCAGCTCTGCAGGACATGGATCCGGCGCGCTGGAACGAAGCAGCCGTCGGGGCCCTCCGTCTGAGGATCGCCGCGATTCGGGAGCGGCTCTCGGGCCTCACGGCCGCATCTTGGCCCCGCCGTGAGGGCGCCGCGGACCTGCGCGGTCGCCTCGCTTCAGTCGGTGAGGCGCTCTCGCGGGTGCCGGCCGAGGACGGCTCTTTCGCCACGGCGCGGGTCGGCTGGATGGCCTTTCGACAGGAGCTGGTGCCCCGGTACGAGGCGGCGCGGAGCGCACTGCATCGATTCGAGATCCACGTTCCGAGCCTCCGCCCGACCAACTACCAGCGCAGCTTTTTCCACGCGCTGATGGCGACCACGACCCTCGGCATCCTCTACGCGTTGCCAGATCCGATCTGGGGAATCGCCGTCACAGGCGCCTTCCTCGTTTGGGCCTGGACGATGGAGACGCTCCGCCGAACCCACGCGGGCTTGAACGGGCTACTGATGAAGGCCTTCAGTCACGTGGCGCATCCGCACGAGACCCGGCGCGTGAATTCCGCGACCTGGTACGTCACCGCGCTCTTCGTGATCTCGCTGACCCGCTCGCCGCTCGCCTGCGCGATTGGCATTGCCGTTTTGGGGTTCGGTGACCCCGTCGCCGCCATGATCGGTCGCAAGTTTGGCCGGGTGAAGCTCATGCACGGGCGCACCCTCGAGGGCAGCCTCGGCTTCTTCGTCGCGGGCGGCTTGGCCGCGTTCGGCGCCGCGGTGGTGTTCGCGCCGGCCGTGTCGTGGCCCCTCCTTCTGGTGATGTCGTTCTCCGGGGCGCTCGCGGGCGCCACGGCGGAGGTGCTCAGCCTCCGGATCGACGACAACCTCAGTGTCGCGATCACGGCCACCGTGACGGCCGCCGCGGCCGCGCTGGTGCTCGGCGTCACGCTCTGAGCTTCGGCCGCTTGGCGTGGGCCCACGAACCCGCCACAGTCCCGGCCGTGAGACCTTCCATCTCTCTACGCACGATCGCCCTCTTGCTCTGCCTCGTGTTCGCGGGCCTCGGCTGCGATGAGGAGCCGACCCCGGTCGACGCGGGACCTCCCCCCTATGACGCCGGGCCTGGCGACGCGGGCATCCCGCCAGAGATCTGCAGGGGTGATCCGGCCGGCACGCCCCCGACGATCCCCGACCCCGGCACCCCGGAGCCGCCGCCGGAGCTCGACTGCGGCACGCCCGAGATCGTGGACGCCACCGCCCTACGCCGCTGGCCCTACCTCGAGAGCGCCACCCAAACGAGTGTGCGTGTGGCCTGGACGACCAGCACCTCCGGCGGCGTCGGCACGGTCCGCTTCGCCGCCGATCCCGCGGGCCCGTTCACCGCTGTCGAGGCAACGGCGGAGCTCTTCGACACGGCGCGCACGGAGATGCCCGCCGACTACGTGGCCTATGACGCGACCTTGAGCGGGCTCGAGCCGAACACCGCGTACTGCTACGAGATCGTGGAGGACGGCGTCGTGCTCGCGCGCAACCTGCGCTTCGACACCGCCTGGACCGGAGCGGAGCGCCCCGTGCGCATGCTCGTGCTCGGAGACAGCGGTAGCGGCAGCGCCGACCAGATGCGCGTACGCGACGCGTTCATCGGCCAGGCGTTCGACCTCTTCATCCACGTCGGCGACATGGCCTACGGCTCGGGGCGCTTCGATGAGTTCGAGGCAAACTTCTTTGAGCCGTACCAGGCGCTCATGCACCGGGTCCCGGTGTTTCCCGCGATCGGGAACCACGAATACAAGACCGACTCCGGACAGCCCTACCGCGACGTCTATCACACCCTGGAGAACATCCCGCGGGCCGAGGACAGGGAGCTCTATTACAGCTTCGACTACGGCAATATCCACTTCATCTCGCTGGACAGCAACAGCGAGAGCCTCGTGCCCATTTACGTCGACGTGAACGGCCGGGTCACCGACGACATGTTCGATTGGATGGTCGAGGACCTGGCGAGCAGCGAGGCCGACTGGAACATCGTGTTCACGCACCACCCGTTCTTCAGCTCGAGTGAGCGAGGGATTCGCACCTTGAACGTCGAGCGCTTTCGCTCGGTGCTCGAGCAGGCGGGCGTCGATCTGATTCTGGCCGGTCACGACCACCATTATGAGCGGAGCGTTCCGCTGCGAGGAGGCTGCACCGACGTGGAGCCAACAGGCGTCACGGAGATCATCGCGGGGGGCGCGGGGGCCGGTTTGCGCACCGTCGCCTTCGACCGTTGGCACACCGCTGGGATCTACAACGAGGACTACAGCTACCTGACCCTCGAGGTGCACGGATGCCGGTTGCGGGGGCAGGCGCTCAACCCATCGAATGAGGTGGTCGACACGTTCGAACTCTACGGCTGTGATCCGTGATCCGAGCCCCGCGACCTCGTGCCGAGCCGGTGGCGCTGAAGTCCGCCGAGCAGGGTCGGCGCAACGAGAGTTGAACGGCCGGCGTGGTCGATGGCCGTCGCGTTGAGCCTCGCGGGTCAAGTGGTACGCTTCGGCCACGTGGCGGAGGAGGCAGCACGCGGCGATTTGATAGGCGCCTACCGCGTGGTGGCACCGCTCGAGGCGGGAGGCATGGCCTCTCTCTACCTCGCGCACCGACCGCCCGAGACGAACATCGTCGCGCTCAAGGTGATCCAGAATCAGCTGCGCGAGGTGTCCCGCATCGTGCGCATGTTCGAGGACGAGGTCCGCACCCTCCGCCACATCGAGCACGCAAACGTCGTCCGCGTGCTCGACGCCGGGGAGTACGCCGGCGGCCGCTTCCTGGTGATGGAGTACGTGCACGGCTGCTCCCTCGCGCGATTGGTCGACGAGATCGATCACCGCGGGCTCGAACTGCCGGTCTCCGTCGCTGTTCACGTCGCCGTCGAGATCGCCCTCGCGCTGCACGCGGCGCATGAAGCCGTCGACGAGGAGGGGCGACCTCTCAATGTCGTGCACCGGGACGTCAGCCCGCAAAACGTCATGATCTCGGAGACCGGCGCCGTGAAGCTGATCGACTTCGGGATCGCGCAGGCGACCGGCCGTAAGGAGGTCACCAACGCGAGCCTGCTCAAAGGAAAGCTTCGTTACATGGCGCCCGAGCAAGCGAGCGGGTCGGCGCTCGACCGACGCACGGACCTGTTTGCGCTGGGCATCGTGATCTGGGAGATGCTGACCGGAAAACGGTTTGCGGCCGCGCGAACCCGAGACGTCTTCGCACGACTCCTCGACCCCAAGGCGACGCCGCCCAGCGAGGACAACGCCGACGTGGGCGCGGAGCTCGACGCCCTCGTGCTCAGCTCGCTCTCGCGCGACCCGGAGGACCGGCCCGCCACCGGCCTTGCGCTCGCCGAAGGGCTGCGGGCGTGCACCGACGTGTCGGATGGGCGTGACGGGCTCCGGGCTCTGGTGAACAAGATGTTCAGCGCGGAGCTCGAATACACGCGCCACTGGATCGCCGAGTCCTTTGAGCTCCACGACGAGACGACCCTCGACGGAGCCCCTGTCTTTGATGACTCGCGCACCAAGAAGGTCAGCCGCGAGGCACTCTTTGCGTGCGCGGCACAGAAGCTCACCTCGGACGCGCTCGAGCTCTTGGACTCCGAGGAGCGCGCTTCGCCGAAGGAGCCGCTTCCGGTCACCAAGAGCCTCCGCGCTCCCAAGTCCGGGCTCGTCGGTCGGCCGCGCCTCGATCTGACCTTCACCCTCCTTCAATCGCAGGGGCCGGAGTCCACCGGCGCCCGGCCGATCGTCTCTCTCTTCGGGGCCAGCGATGCCGCCCCCGACCCGGCCTTGGGACCCGGCTTCGACGAGACGGATGCAACCGATCAGCTCGCCATCCATTGTCTGGCGAACCTCCGAAAGGCGACCTGGGCGCGTCGGCCGGCCGGCTCACCGCCCTCTCTATCGGTGATTCAGTCGCTGGACCTCGAGCCGCCACAGGCGGCGTCGCCTGTGACGCCCGAGATCGAGGGTTCAGGCCGCTGGCCGTTCCTGCTCATCGGCGTCGCGTTCGTGGGCGTCGGCCTCGCGCTGAGCTGGCTCTTGTTTCACTGACGCGAGCGTCGCAGCGCCGCCATTCGAAGGAGCAGTCGACCGGTCATCATGACCCCCGACCTCGCGCGCAGCGCACGGTCGAGCGTCGAACCCGAGGACTCGATCGAGAGCCAAAGGCGCAGGAGGTGGCGCCGCTCGTCGAGGCTCTCGTGATCGACGTAGTCGGAGCGCGAGTGCAAGATGGTGTGATTGGAGATGAGCTGTACGTCTCCCGGCGCAAGCGTCATCTCCAGGTGAAACTCCTCTGAGCTCGCGAGCGCGTCATAGGCGTCGAGCAGCTCCGCCTTGCCGTCACTGAGAGCGGGGATCCCCGGGTAGCGGGTGACCGTCCGAAAGTATTCGCCGTGGTAGAACGTGCGCAGCTTACCGTCGTGGAACATGGCTGGAGATACGCAAAAGGAGTCGACGCCGCCGTCGCCCCGCGTGTCCACGTGGGTCTGCTCGAAGAGGTGCCGCACGAGCTCTGGGCGGGTCCTGAACAGTCGGTCAAAAACGGCGACGGAGCTCGCGACGCGGCTTTGGCCACCTCGCTTGGCCTCCTTGAGGCAGAGTAGCCCGACCACGTCAGCGGCGTCGCAGTGGAATGGGATGGCTTCACGCGTCCTGTATTGCCGAACCTTCGAGTCCAGACCGAGCCGCTCGTCTCGTACGTGGCCGAGGAGATGTCCCTCTGAGTTCTGCGCGCCCGGCACGCCGAGATGGCAGCCGAGCGCCCAGAAGAAGCGCTCGACGTCGTCGGGTGTCCAGCGGCTCACCGGCACACCGCGGATGCGCAAGAAGCCTCGGCCGTGGGAGAGCTCCGTCCGCCACGAGGCGAGGAGTCCACTCAGGGTCGGGAGCGCAAACGTCTCGCGTCGCAGCTCTCTGAGCGGCCCTTTCGAAGCGCGGAGCGCGGCTTCGATGTTGTCGATCTCTCGGGCGCTCAGCACGTGGGTCCACGTGTCTTCGTCAGCGTGCTCTTTCGAGAGCCATGCGGCCGGCCCGCCGACCGGCTGACGCGGGATCCCGGAGTGGGGCCGAGAAAGGTAGTGGATGGTTTGCAGCCGCACCGAGCGGACTGCGCTGGCGAAGGGACTCACGGGCACCTCCGGGTGGTGGGCTCAGCGAGCGCTGGGTTTCGGGGGTTCATCTAGATCCAGCCGTCGCGCAGGCCCACCAGAGCTGCGCGTGTCCGATCCCGAACGCCGAGTTTGGAGAGGATGCTGGAGGTGTGGTTCTTCACCGTGCCGACCCGCATGCTGAGCTGGTCGGCGATCTCCTGGTTGTTCAGGCCGGTCGCGATCGAGCGGAGGACCTCACGTTCGCGGGGTGTCAGAGGGTTGTCGCGCCCGGCCCGTGGGGCGGTTATCTCGGGCATCGCCTTGCGTGCCCGCTCGCTCACCCCGGACTCGTAGAACGTCTCCCCGCGAGCGACCGCGCGAATCGCCGACACCAGTCGCTCCACCCCGGCGGCCTTGCCCATGAAGCCGGACACGCCGGCGGCGAGGGCTGCACGGTACGTCTCGTCGTCATCGAAGGAGGTGACGATCAGCGTGCGCGTCGGCAGGGCCTCGTGCTGGAGCGCCCGCGCGACGTCCAGGCCGGAGCGCTTGGGCATGTGCAGGTCCAGCACCGCGACGTGAGGTCGGAGCTCACGGATGAGCCGTATCGCAGCGAGCCCATCGCCGGCTGACCCCGCGAGCTCGAGGTCGTCATAGTGCTGGAGCGCGGCTCGAAGGCCATCGAGCACCAGATCGTGGTCATCGGCGAGCACGAGTCGAATCATGGCCCTGCGCTCTCCCCGAGAGCGGGGCGGGGGAACCGCGCGACGAGTGCAAACGCTGGGCTGGTCTCCACCACGAAGCTCGCCCCCACCGACTCGAGTCGCTCCTTCATGCCCCGGAGGCCGCCTCCGAAGACCACGGGGGGCGAGGCGCCCCGACCGTCGTCGTCGATGCGCAGCTCCCAGGTCTCGTCATCGCGCCGCGCGCGAACGTTCACGGTCTTTGCGCGCCCATGCGTGTGTGCGTTCGTGATCGCCTCCTGCACGAAGCGAAAGATAGCCCACGCGGCGTCGTGACCCACATCGGTCAGCGGGCCTATGTCGAGCGCCACGTGCATGCCCGGGATCGCCCCCGTGAGCGCGTCGAGCGCCTTTCCGAGCGCGATGTTCCCGCGCATGCCCGCGACCGCCTCCCGAGAGTCCGAGCGGAGCGCGTCGAGCGCGAGGCGTGCCTGCGCGAGGCTCTCTTTCGAGCCTGTTCGAGTCGCCTCGTCGAGGCACACGCTCAGCTTGGTCAGGTGGTGACCGAGCCCGTCGTGCAGCTCTCGCTGAATGCGGTTCTGAACCGCCGCCGCCGCCGATTCGCGGAGCAAAGCGCGGGTGCCTAGGAGCTCGGCGTGGACCGCCACCAGCGCGAGTCGATGGTTCCGCTCCCGCTCGCGAAGCTCGAACATGATCATCGCGAAGGCGCTGAACGCCGCGTACTCGAGCGTCGCCTTCGTCGCCCCGAGCCACTCGTGCGAGGGCAGCACTGTGATGAAGAGGGGGATCCCTTGGGCGAGCATCCACGGCCACGCCACCCGGGGCCGAACCACGCGCCCGGTCTGGGCGGCGACGACGGCGAAGAGAGCGCCTTGGAAGTGGGGCATGCCGAGCCTCAAAAGCACGAGCGCCAGTGCGGTCTGCGCCAACGTGAACGCCAAGCGCCATGATCGTTCGCGGGCGCGCAGTGCAAGCCCGAGGCACACGCCGAACGCGAGGTAGGCCGTGAGCCAGGCGACATCGGGGCTGCCGCCCGATGACCCCAGCGCCAACATGCGTGGCACGCCTGAGGCGATCCACGCCCCAAACGCAAGCACGAAGAGGAGCCTGTCCAAGCGGCGACTATAGCGGACGCGGTCGCACCCATGACTTCTGGCACATGTGGGCTCGGGTGGGCCGCCATAGGTTCGCCCCATGTTGATGACACGCTCGATGAGCTCATGGATCGCCGGACTCGTGTTGGTGGCAGGCTGCGCCTCTCCCGACGCACCGGCGTGGGAGAGGCTGGAGACGGCCGCCGGCATTCCACCGACCTGGGGGCACGTGGCCGCCTACGACGAGGCCCGGGACCGGATGCTCGTTTTTGGCGGTCAGGGAGATGCCGGTCAGAGCAACGAGGTTTGGTCACTCGATATGACGACCGGGCTCTGGAGTCGCTTGGAGACAGGTGACGGGCCGGGCCCTCGGAGCGACCTCGGCATGTTCATCGACGCGCCGCGCGATCGCATGATCATCATCGGCGGCCGGGTTGGGTTCTCCACATCGATCGACGAAGTCTGGGCGCTCGACCTCGAAGCGCTGACGTGGTCCAGGTTGCCGTCCGGGCCGTCTCCGCGACACGACATCCCGGCCGTCACCGACGGCGCACACGGCTGGGTCTTCGGCGGTGCGGGTGAGCTCTTCCAGTCGCTGGAGGACTTCTGGGAGTTGGACCTCGTCACCGACACGTGGCGGCAGCTGCCGTCCCGAGGGCCCCGGGCCAGGACCTCTTTCGCCATGGCGTATTGGGACGGGTCGATCTACCTGCACGGAGGTCACGACGTGGCGAGCGTGACCCGTGACACCTGGCGCTACGACCTCGAGACGGCCTCCTGGGCCCGGCTCGAGCTTCCGGGCGGGACCATCGCCGGCGCCCATTTCGGCTTCTCCGTAGACGCTGCATGCGGCACGTTGATGCTCAGCGGCGGGGACAACCTGGACAACTACGCGCTCGCCCACTCCGGTGCGCTCGTGCTGGGCGAAGCCCCGCGCTTCGCTGCCGTCGAAGCGTCCGAGCTGCCCCCGGCGCGAGATCACGCCACGCTCGTCGTAGACCCGCTGAGGCGCCGTATGTTGCTCTTCGGGGGAGGTCGACTCGGTGACGGACTGGGGACCCTGGCGGACACGTGGGTCTACCCCCTCGAGGGATGTCTCTGATGCGCGGGCTCACCCTCTCGTGCCTCGCGCTGACCTTGCTCTCGGGTTGTTATTCATTCAGCAACCTCGGCCGCGCGCGCACCCTGGACCAAGGACGCGTAGAGGTCTGGGGCGCGCCCGAGGCGATCGTCGTCGCCACGGACACCGGCGCCTCCGTGAGGCCCATCGGCGAGGTCGGCGTGCGCTATGGGATCACCGACGACGTCGAGTTCGACGCACGGATCACGACCCTCGGTGTGACCGTCGGGCCTCGCCTTCAGCTACACCGGTCCCCTGACCCGGGATCAGGGTTCGACGTCGCGCTCGCGCCCTCGCTCGCTTACACCTACCCGGAGCGCCTCGCGTTGGAACTTCCCCTCGTCGTGGGCCTCAACCTCGGCGAGCACCAGCTCGTGCTCGCCCCACGGGTCGCCTACCAAGTGCGTCTCGACGTGCCGAACGTGCCCGGACCGGTCAGCTTCGTCTACGTCGGAGGCGCGCTCGGGCTCGCCCTCCGGCTCACCCCGAACCTCACCCTCATGCCCGAGGTTGCGATGAACACGGAGGTGTACGCGGACCGTGGCTTCTCGAGCAACGTCTCTGGCGGCGTCGGGCTGCAGGGCTCCCTTGGCCTCCTGGTAGAGCTCTAGCAGGCTGCCGAAAAGCAGCCTGCTCCCGATCGCGCGCGCCGCGCGCAAGCCCGTGCCCTCTATGAGGCGGGTCACGGGCAGAGCTCTTCTTCCAATAGCTAGCCAAGAGGACATGGGCCACGCGCGCATCGCATGACACGTTGCCCCTGCTCTGGCCCAAGTCAGGGTCCCAGGCTCACACCTCTCGACGAGTGCAGACCCGCTGGTGATCGGGCAGGCCCTGCTACGGATCGACGTTCGGAGGACCCGCGTCGGTGCCGCAGCCGCAGCCCGTGCCGCCAGCCGCCTTGATGTCTTCATCGCGACGGCAGCAGGCGTCCCGATTGTCCTGTGGGGGACCGCCGCAGCAGCCGCTCGCTTCTTTGGGGGATGGATTGGATTCGGGTGTCGTTCGTTTCATATCTCGACAGACGCGCGTCGCCGCGAGGTGACGCACCCTTCGCCGTTTCAAGGACGGAGGCGGGCCCGGGTGACGGCGAGAAACACGCCGCGCAGCCAGCGGTGGGCGGGGTCCTCCGAGAAGCGCGGGTGCCAGACCATGACGATGGCGTGGTCGGGGATCGGCAGCGGGACCTTGAAGCTGACCAAGTTCGCCGCCGCGGGCGAGCGCTCGAGGCTCTGCGGGGCCGTTAGCGCCAAGTCCGTTTCGGCGACGATCGCGAGCGCCGAGGAGTGCATCGGGACCCTCAGCGCGATGCGACGTTCGAGCCCTTCGTCCGCCAGGAAACGATCGACCACGCCCGGCCCCTCACCGGTCGGTGAGACGAGGATGTGTGAAAGCTCTGCGTACGCCCGAGGCGTGAGACGTCGACGCTTGGCGATGGGATGATCCGAACGGACGAAGCAACGCATCGTGTCGCGGAGCAGGCGTCGTTGGCGCAGGTCTCCGCCTGGCTGCATGCGCGCGACGAAGGGCTGCTCGTCCAGCAGGACGGGCAGCACTGCAAGGTCGACGTCGCCGGTCTCGAGGGCATCGGAGAGCCGCCCAGGGTGTGGCATCACCGCGATGTCGAGTCCGGGCGCCTCAACCTGCAGGGCTTGCAGCAGCGGCGGCAGGATCAGAATGTCGAAGGAGTCGGGAGAGACGAGCCGGATCGTGCGCGTCAGCTCGGCGGGCGAGAACTCAGCGGGTCCGGTCAGCGCGCGGCGCAGGGCCGAGAGACCGCTGCGAACCGGGATGACCATCGCCTCCGCGCGAGGGGTGAGCGCCATGCCCGAGCGACCTCGCACGAGCAGCGGGTCCCCCACGATCTCGCGGAGCCGCCGCAGGGTGTGGCTCATCGCCGATTGAGTCACGCCCGCCCGCTCCGCGGCACGGGTGACACTGCCCTCGCGCGCGAGCGCGTCGAACGCGACCAGGAGGTTGACGTCGAACGCGTGCAGATCGAGTTCACCATGTACGTCACTCATGAACCCATCACGCCTGGTCGTTGGGTTCATGTCAATGCGCGGGCGCCGACCGCCGCGTCAGCTCTCCGGATCGAGCATCGCGAGGTCCCGCCAGACCTCGCTTCGAGTGACCGCATCGAGGTCCTCGAAGTCTGCCCCCGGCCCCTCGATCGTGAGCGGATCCAGCTCGACGCGGGCGGCGCGGACGCCGAGATCACGGGACTGAAAACCGGGGTAGAAGCGCAGGCAGAGATGCCATTCGCCGACCTCGAGCCGGACCGCGTTGCACTGCGATTCGCCCTCCTCGGTCCAGCCTCGCGCACTCAGGCGACGGATCGCGGCCGGGTGTACGGACCAGCCTCGGCAGAGCTCGAGGTGATCGACGCGGAGGGACTCAGGGGGCCAACGGTGCACCGCCCGTCCGAGCTGGTCGAACGGGATGAGGAGCTCGTAGTCGGCGAAGATCGTCGTCCACGCCGCACACTCGGCCTGCTCGAGGTTCAGGGGGTGGGCGACGACGATCTTGGCGTCGGCAGGGAGCACGAAGTCACCCTCTTCCACGTCCGAGAGACGGCCATCCTCTTCGAGCCTGAACGAGGTGCCCCTGGCCGCCCAGAGCACCCGGGTGGCGATCGGTCGCACCGCGGGGGAGCGACGCCAGCGGGCGTCGAACTCGGCGGCGGTCCATACCCGCTGCGTTCGCATCGCTCGCTCGAGCGTTCGGATGAGCGTGCGCGAGAGCGTGCTCGCGTCTTGTTTGAAAGCCTTGAACTCGGCTCGGGCGCGAGCGGCGCGGGCTGGGTCGTCGCTCACCCGAGGCCGCGGCAGGCTGGGGATCTGTGAGCCGTGCTCGTCGAAGACGTGCGGCTCGAGCGCCGGACCGAGCGCGACCTCGAATCGGCGGGA
>Ga0114933_10004872_pt1 | contig 12359 bp, 11 predicted proteins | sample 4SBtaG_FD_89691 | JGI IMG/M metagenome (GOLD analysis project Ga0114933, IMG submission 89691) | Deep subsurface microbial communities from Kolumbo volcano to uncover new lineages of life (NeLLi) - 4SBTROV12_W25 metaG | ecosystem: Environmental > Aquatic > Marine > Volcanic | place: Kolumbo...
AAGTTTGCAACACGCCACAGAAAGTGCGTTGAGGCATGTTGTTGGTAGTTCCACCATGGATGCTGTTATTACGGAAGGTCGTGCAACGCTGGGGGATGATGTACAAACGCGTTTGCAGACTTATTTGGACCGCTATGAGACCGGAGTCCGTGTTAGTACGGTCAATATAGATCGTGTTGGTCCCCCTCCACAGGTTCAGGAAGCCTTTGCCGATGTGCAGCGAGCCAAAGAAGATGAGGTTCGGTATACCAACGAAGCGAATGCCTATGCTGAACAAATTATTCCAGTAGCACGTGGTAACGCCCAAAAAGCTATTGAGGGTGCTAATGCCTATCGTGATCAAGTGATTGCGCGATCCACGGGTGAAGCTCAACGTTTTACGAAACTGGAAGCCGAATACCAGTTAGCAAAAGGTGTGACTCGTGATCGTCTCTATATTGAGGCTATGGAATCAGTTCTTGGTAATAGCTCCAAGATCATGGTTGATGTGGCGGGTGGGAATAATATGTTGTATTTGCCTCTTGACCAAATTAGGCGAAATGCGATCCAAAATGAAGAAACTGCTTTCGATCCAGAGGCCAACAGTAGTCAGAATATGATTGGTGATTCGGATCGAATGAGCCCGCGTACACGTCGCGGCAATCGATAGGAGATTAATATGACACTGAAAAATGCCCTTTTTGTCGCTATCACGGTGCTACTAGCGGTTTTGCTTATGAGCAGCATATACATCATTAAAGAGCAAGAACGTGGTCTGCTTCTTCGATTTGGAGCGGTTGCTAAAGCAGATATAGCACCCGGTTTGCACTTCAAACTACCGATAGCGGAGGAAGTGAAAAAATTCGATGCGAGAATATTGACGGTGGATTCTCCGCCGGAGCAATACTATACAGTCGAAAAGAAACCCTTGATTGTCGATCTCTTTGCAAAATGGCGCATTGTCGATGTGCCGGAGTATTACCGTGCGACTTCGGGGGATGAATTTCGAGCAAGGCAATTACTAACAGAACGCATCAATGAAGGCATGAGAAATCAATTTGGTGTGCGGGACATGCATGAGGTTATTTCTGGTCAGCGAGATCAGCTGATGCAGGAATTAACGGCCGAACTCAATTTGATCATGCAGGACGATATGGGTGTTGAAGTAATCGATGTGCGTGTGAAGAAAATTGAATTGCCGCAAGAAGTGTCGTCGAATGTGTTTACTCGAATGAATTCAGAGCGCGAAATTGAGGCCAAGCAATATCGAGCAACGGGTGAAGAGTTAGCGCTGGGAATCAGAGCTGATGCTGAAAGACAGGTCGTTGTCATTGAAGCTGAAGCCTATCGAGAAGCCGAGCAGATTCGTGGTGATGGGGATGCCGCATCGGCTAGAATTTATGCCGAGGCATATGGAAGAGACCCTGAATTCTATGAATTTTATCGCAGCATTAATGCGTACGCTTCGGTCTTTCAAGGAAAAGACGACATGCTCGTAATTGATCCTTCCAGTGATTTTTTCAAGTATTTAAAGAACGACGAAGGGTAACCTTCACTAATTAGGGGTTGGATCGGTGGCAGGTCTATTTGCGGCCTGCTTCGCGGTGGGCAAGTGAGTTCGTATGGGTCGTAATGTAGTCGTGGTCGGCACCCAGTGGGGTGACGAAGGCAAGGGAAAAATTGTCGATATCTTAACGGAACGTGCGGCGGCTGTTGTGCGTTTTCAGGGTGGTCACAACGCGGGTCATACACTTGTTATAGATGGCGAGAAGACGATTTTGCATCTAATCCCGTCGGGGATTCTCCATGAAAACGTGCGATGCCTCATAGGGAATGGAGTGGTTGTTTCACCTTCCGCCCTGCTGTCTGAAATTGCTGCTCTAGAGGATCGGGGTGTTGATGCGCGAGAGCGAATAACCCTCAGTCCCGCTTGTCCTATGATTCTTCCCTATCATATTGCGATGGATCTAGCGCGCGAGGAAGCAAGAGGAAAAGGCAAAATCGGGACTACGGGTAGAGGTATTGGTCCTGCGTACGAAGATAAAGTGGCAAGGCGAGGCGTTCGTGTGGGCGATTTGTTCCGTTGGGATGCTTTTGCTGAAAAACTTGTGTCAGCAATGGACTTTCACAATTTTATGCTGGAGAAGTACTACGAGACTAAACCGGTTGATTATCACGAAACTTTAGATTCTTTGGCGGCGATTGCCGAGGAAATCCGTCCGATGGTAGGCGACGTGTCGTCGGTTCTTCACGACTTGCGAGCAGATGGGAAGAACATCTTGTTTGAAGGAGCCCAGGGAGCGTTGTTGGATGTGGACCTAGGAACCTATCCGTTTGTGACCTCTTCCAATACGACTGCTGGCGGGACGGCCATTGGTAGCGGTTTTGGCCCACTTTACTTAGATTACGTTTTGGGGATTACTAAAGCCTATTGCACCCGCGTGGGTAGCGGACCATTTCCCACGGAATTGTTTGACGAGGTAGGAAAACGTTTAGCAGACCGGGGAGATGAGTATGGGTCGACCACGGGCCGTCCTCGACGTTGTGGTTGGCTTGATGCTGTGGCGCTCAAACACGCGGTTCAGACTGGCAGTGTGTCTGGACTATGCCTCACAAAGCTGGATGTTTTAGACGGCTTCGAAACCATTAAATTGTGTGTTGGTTACGAAGGACCGGATGGGCGTATGGATTCTGTGCAATTTGGCAGCGACGATTATGTGATGGTTCGGCCGATATACGAGGAATTACCGGGTTGGACTGAGTCAACGGCCGGTGCGCTTACATTTGATGATTTGCCAGAAAATGCGATTCGGTATGTACGTCGTATTGAAGAAATAGTCGGTTCGCCGTTTGCTATTATTTCGACTGGTCGCGACCGAAAGGAAACGATTATTCTCCAAGAAGTGCTTTAGGCCACTATTGCAAAGAAACAAGGTGATTTTTATTGGTTGATCCAAAGTTGTTGGAAATGTTGGTTTGCCCAGTCACGAAAACTTCGCTGGTATATAAACGAGAACAAAATGAGTTATGGGCGAAAGCGAGCGGATTGTCGTATCCCATTCGTGATGGCATTCCTGTAATGTTGCCGGAGGAAGCACGTAAATTGACTAGTGATGAGCAAGAATCTCTCGAATAGTGAAGATCGGAATATCGTAGAACGGTCTTGAATTCGTTATGATCAGCGGCCGTTTTAGTTGAGCGCTCGGGAATTATTAGAAAAGGATATGATTCCTTAATGCGAAAAGTAGCTCAAAGTGTTGGTTAAGGTAGGAAAAGGATGAACAAACCAGAGCTGGTTGCCCAAAGCGAGATGCCCGACATCGCCATGCGCGAACTTCATAACCCGCAGGGTACTCTTGATTGGGTAGGTATGAGCGATGTGCATCAACCCCTAAGAATTCGGGATGGGAATGACGTTCGAGAAGTTCAGTCTAAGGTTCAGATATACGTCGATTTAGGGGACACACAGGCTAAAGGTATTCACATGTCTCGCCTGTATTTGATCCTAGATGAGCATTCGGAAACTCGGCCTTTAACAGTAGCGGGCCTAAAGTTGATTTTGGCATCGTTGCTGGAGTCGCACCGTGATTTGTCGACGCGAGCGTTTATCCAATTTGACTTTGACTACTATCTACGCCGAAAAGCGCTTATTTCTGAAAACGCTGGCTGGAACAATTATCCGGTTTCGATCAAAGGCACGATGATCGATGGAGAAGTTGTTATTGAGTTGAAGATCGGGGTGTTCTATTCGAGTACCTGTCCTTGTTCCGCGGCATTGGCAAGACAGTTGATTCAAGACCAATTCGAGAACGACTTTGGAAGAAGTGGTGACGTCAAGATCTCCGAAGTAAAGGCTTGGTTGGGCACTGAAGAGGGTATTATGGCGACCCCGCATAGTCAGCGGAGTATCGCAAAACTACTGATACGATTGGATGATAAACTAGAAGATTTTCCGATAACGAGTCTCATTGATCGTGTAGAAGATGTTCTAAAAACTCCAGTGCAGACCGCCGTAAAGCGTGAAGACGAACAAGAGTTTGCGCGACTGAACGGTCAAAATCTGATGTTCTGCGAAGATGCCGGACGAAAGTTAAAGAGTGGACTCGCGGAAGATATCAGAGTGGAAGATTTTTGGGTGCGGGTCGAGCACCATGAAAGTTTGCATGTGCATAATGCGGTTAGTGTATTCACGAAAGGAGTGAAAGGCGGCTATTTGCCGATACCGTGATCAGGTTTTGCCAATAGTAAAGTTGGTAAACCGTCGTTTTATTATAGCGTCCAGCTATAGGCGTATGCAGCAATTAAACTCAGAACCACAAGAGAAGTTAGGAGTCGTGGAAGAAGATTTTTTTCTATCGCTAAGTCTGATCTGTTACGGCTTTGTTAGATAATGAGTGTAATTCCAGCCTTCTTTTAGAGATTAAGCTTGTAGTCGCTATTGACGTCGTTGTCGATTTTTTCAGCCACGGCGGAAGGAATTGAGTGACGTTTCGCGTACATTTCCCCGAATGAGACTCTGTGTCTTGTACCCCACGTTTCCTGTTCCCATAGATTCGATCGAATGAAGGCCTTTGCACAATGAAAAAAGCATTCCTCTATGTGAACACAGGTTGTTAGAATCGCATCTCTATTGCGAGCAGCTAATGCGTGATTCAATTGAGAGTCTGCGATTAGTTCCGCTTTTCCGTTGACCCGGAGGGTTTCGGGTGTTCCCGGGATGATGAATAGGATGCTAACAAAAGCGTTTTCAATAATATTTTGATGTCCGATTGCCATACGATTTCCGGGCCGATCGGGAATCAATAGTTGTCGATCGTCTTTGATCTGTACAAAACCAGGGTGGTCTCCTTTGGGCGACACGTCGATTCGACCATCTTTATCGGCTGTAGACATGATGAGAAATGGTGACATTTCAATAAAAGGCCGCGCGAATTCGTCGATATGATCTATTACTTTCTCGCGTAACCCAGGTATCTCGTTACCAATGATGCGGCGCAATTCGGATACTGTATTTATCTGATTATTTATAGTGGATTACTCCCGGGTTTGAGACTAAACAATATTGTAAGTTGTCATTACCGATATCAAGGTGTGTAGACATATTTATCTATAGTCTTGTCTATCGGTACTTAAAACTTTTGAGTCTTTGGTTAGATAGGGTCTTCTAGACCACTTTGGAGGCCGAGAGAGTTCGTTGTAACGGGTTGTCCAAAGATTATAAGTAACAATACTTGGCCTTTTTTTGGATTTGCCAGCGCAATTCTTTTAAGGCTCCTGTGGTGCCGAGAAGAGGACTTGAACCTCCACGGGGTTACCCCCACTAGCTCCTGAAGCTAGCGTGTCTACCAATTTCACCACCTCGGCTCGACGCGGCACTTTACTACAGCAAATTACCGGTGAACAATCGCGTTATTTTGCTCATTTCCCAGCGAGATTGCCATTATGGCCGAGAGTAACCAGATACAGCTTTCAGACGTGCGAGAGGCATTAAATATGATCGGGCCCGCTTCCTGGCTTGATCTAGTTCACTATCTGGATACGGGGAAAGGTAGGGGCGGACAACGCTTGAGACGGATGCTTAAGAGTTTGTCACGTTCTGGAGAAATTGAATTGGTTGCCCGAGGCACCTACCAAATTACTGACAACGGGATTGTGCGACAGTCAGGCACGATAGTAATGCGGTCCGGGAAACTCGGAGTGTTATTGGATAAAGGGGAGTGGTTTCTACTTCGATCTCCGAAAGGGGTTCGAGCAGGAGATCGGGTTGAGTGGTATGTAAAAGACCAGATGGCTGAAGTCGACAGAGTAGTCAAAGCAACCGAAGAACCTTTTGTTGGAATATATAGGCGTGGGCGGAAAAGCGCCTATATAGAACCAATAACAAGAGGGCTGGGGCCCTCAATTGATCTGATCACAATATTTAAGGAGGCTCATGACGGGGATGTCGTAGAAGCTGTTATGTGCGACGCGTATCGCGGAAGAACACGGGCTAAAGTGATAGAAGTCATACGCCAAAGTAGTGAGTGTGCACGCGCAGCGGAAACCATGCTGCGTTCCTTTGATGTGCCTTGTTTGTGGCCCACTCAATTCACCTCTATTGATGTTGATCAAAACGTACTCGAGGTTGATAAAGCTGGTAGGAGTGATTTTCGTAATACGCCCTTTGTCACTATTGATGGAGCGGATGCTCGTGATTATGACGACGCTGTATATGCCGAAGCACATAAGGAAGGCTGGCATCTCAAGGTGGCAATCGCCGACGTAGCGCATTACGTGAAGCCAGAAACCGATCTCGATCGGGAAGCACTAGCACGGGGCAACTCTGTTTATTTACCTGATCGTGTGATCCCGATGTTGCCGGAATCACTGTCGAATGGAATTTGTTCGCTTGTGCCGCAAGAGGATCGACTTGCCCTGGTTTGTGAGATGACAATTAGTGAAAACGGTGAGCTCTTACAGTATGGGTTTGTGGAAGGTGTGATCCGTTCTCACGAACGCCTCACGTACACAGAAGTCGCGTCGTTTCTCGAATTACCAGAAGAAAATTGGTCTGAAGCGGTTCGGAATTCCTTAGACAACTTATATAAGACTTATAAAGCGCTGCGGTTGGCTCGAGAAGCACGGGGAGCGCTTGATTTCGAATCCCGTGAAACCGGGATATTGATTAAAGATGGTCAACCTGTATCAGTATCGCCTCGATATAGGAATGAAGCCCATTGCTTGATTGAGGAAGCAATGCTTGTAGCGAATGTCGCTTGCGCTTCCTTTTTGGAAGGACACGATACTGCCCTAATGTACCGGATTCACGCGTCTCCCCAGGATACGAAACTTAATGATTTACGGGATGTACTGAGGTGGGCTGGGATATCGGTTGGTACGGAAATTAAGAGCCCGAAGGATCTTCAAACACTATTGGACTCAACAAAAAGTTCGCGGGTCCCACAATGGATCTGGCATATGCTTGCACTCCGATCAATGGAACAGGCCTGTTACGTGCCGGACAATATTGGTCATTTTGGTCTGGCATTACCGAGCTACGCACATTTCACTTCACCTATTAGGCGCTATGCGGATTTACTCAACCATCGTCTGATTAAGGGACACCTTCATAAATCCGAGGGACATGTAGGGTACGACGAAACTCAGTTGCTTGAGATTGGATCGCATATATCGATGACTGAGCGGCGTGCAGAAGATACCAGTAGATCCGTGGATGCTTGGCTGAAAAGTTTTTTGATTGAGGAGAGAATCGGCGAGCTTTTTCGCGGTACCGTTGTTAGCGTCACAGGGTTTGGTTTATTCGTAGAGCTCGACGAGACATACGTTCAAGGCTTATTGCATATATCGAATCTTGGTGATGAATATTATGAATGGAGACCACAATCGCTGAGTTTGGTGGCGGAACGGTCGGGTGCGCGCTTCTCTTTAGGGCAAGAGTTGGATGTGGTTCTTCAAGAAGTGAGTGTGGAAACAGGAAAGGTCGATTTAATTCTTCCACCAAAGAAGAAAGGTGTGGCACCTAAAAGACGGGTATACAAGAACAGTAAACGAAAAAACTACCGGAAGAAGCGGACATGAGTGAGGCAGATTATGTGTGCGGTATTCATGCCGTCAATCAGTTAATCGTTGAGAAACCGCGAACGCTCCGTCGACTTTTGATAGCGACTGGCCGAAGTGACGCCCGGATACAGGGCATTCGAGAAAAGGCTCGAGAAGCGGGTATTCGTGTTGACCAAATCGATCGCCGTGCACTCGAACGTATGACGCGAGATGCTTTTTCAGGACAAGGACGAATTGCCCACCAAGGCATATTGGCTGAGTGTCATGCGGTGGTTCCGGCTGATGAAGCCGAACTAGAGGCTCGGTGGGATACATTTAACAACCCGTTGATTCTTGTATTGGATGGACTAGAAGATCCCAGGAATTTAGGAGCGTGTCTACGATCTGCGGATGCTGTCGGTGTAGATGCTGTATTGGTACCGAGACGCCACAGTGCGCCATTCTCCGCCGCGGTTCGAAAAACCGCGAGTGGTGCACTGGAGTCTCTTTTTGTCGTTCAAGTATCGAATTTGGCGAGGCGACTGAAATGGCTACAGGACCAAGGCGCGTGGCTCGTAGGTGCAGATGACAGCGCTGCTGCGGAATACACTGAAGTTGATATGACAGTACCTTTGGTGATGGTGCTCGGCAGTGAAGGGGCTGGTATTCGGCGCTTAACCAAAGACCTTTGCGATTTTGTCGTATCTATTCCCATGGCGGGAGTCGTATCCAGCCTCAATGTATCCGTAGCTACTGGAGTCTTGCTTTTCGAGTGTTTGAGACAACGTCGAGAAAAATAGGTGTAGAAAGTAGAAGTCTATTCGGTTGCAAGCAGGGAGGAGGTCCCATAGAATCGCGGCCCCGAAGGCACTCCATGAGGGTTCTCGGGTGTTTTTAAATTCGCTCCTTGCTTCACGTACGTGTTGATACGGAAGCTATAGCCATAAGGAGGCTTTATGCGACATTATGAAGTCGTGTTTTTGGTCCATCCGGACCAGTCTGAACAGGTTCCCGGTATGATTGAACGCTATAGCGCTTTGATTGAGCGTGGAGGCGGCTCAGTGCACCGTACCGAGGATTGGGGTCGCCGCCAACTGGCCTATCCAATTCTAAAAATACATAAAGCGCATTACATTCTTTTCAATGTTGAAGTCAGCAAAGAGACGCTGGAGGAATTGGAAAGTGCTTTTCGTTTCAACGATGCAGTTTTACGGAGCATGACTATGGTCCGCAAGGAAGCTGTCACTGAAGTATCCAAAATCTATGAAGAGGAACTGAAAGACCAAGAAAAGGAAAAGGAACGGGATCGTCGACGAGAAGATGAATTGCGTCAGAGGCAAGAAGCCCGAGCAGAAGAAAGTAAACGAAACGAGCAGTCTGAAACCGATGCTGAAGCTGGTGCTGAAGCCGAAACCGATGCTGAAGCAGCGATAGCAGACCAGCCCGAAGAACCAGAAGCAGAGGAGGCGTAGAAAGTCATGGCACGCCGATTTGGACGAAAACGTTATTGTAGATTTACCGCAGAAGGCATCAAAGAAATCGACTATAAAGATCTCGATTTATTACGTCAGTACATTTCAGAGACAGGGAAAATTGTACCGAGTCGCATCACCGGAACGAGCGCACGCTATCAACGGCAGTTGGCGCGGGCAGTCAAGCGAGCTCGCTATCTCGCCTTGCTACCTTATACCGATCAACACAACTAGCGGAGGCGGGAAAACATGAACGTAATTCTGCTAGAGCGAATTAATAATCTGGGTGACTTGGGGGAAGAGGTTAACGTCAAAAGCGGCTTTGCTCGTAATTACTTGTTACCGCAAGGCATAGCGGTGCGGGCTACAGAAGACGAACGAAAAGTTTTTCAGGAACGTCGCGCGGAGTTGGAAGCTGCAGCCACTGAGAAACTTTCCGACGCTGAGAAACGTGCCATTGCCCTTGAAGACCATTCGATTACGATTGTGGTGCGAACGGGGGAGGAAGGCAGGCTTTATGGTTCTGTTGGCACGCAAGAAATTGCGACAGCGTTATCGAATGGCGGAATCGAAGTGCGTAAATCTGAGGTCATGATGCCAGAGGGTGCGATACGCGTAGTCGGCGAATATACCGTAGATATTCAGCTTCATGCTGATGTGGTGAAAACTATTCAGGTAATAGTGGCTGCCGAGTAATCACGTCGATTAGCGAGGCAGTTTAAACAAGTCGCCCACAAGTCATCCACAGGAAGCCCTATTGAGAGGAATTTATTCCTGATGAGTTTTTTCTTTCTCTAAGCTTTTTTTATAATTTAGCGATTTCCTACTTGACGGATGTCCTCGTCGAGCGGAGAGTAACTGTATATTAGTACAGTATTTTACTCTTTTTCCGAGGACCTCAACTTATGTCAGAGTCGATTCCCGACTATCCAGAATTTTCTGGCCAATCTGCTTCTCGACTCAAAGTGCCTCCTCATTCGATTGAAGCAGAACAATCGGTTCTTGGCGCGTTGATGCTACACAACGACTCTTGGTTTACCGTCGCCGACAAAGTAAACGCTAAAGATTTCTATAGGCCTTCTCACCAAATGATTTATGAAGTCATGGTCGAGTTGGCTAACAAAAATGAACCTTTTGATGCACTTACTCTATCGGAAGCCCTGAGGTCGCATGGAACTATTGATCGAGTGGGCGGCAATGTGTATTTGGCGGAGTTGGTTGAGAGTGTTCCGGGTACTAGTAATGTCGGCTATTACGCTGAAATGGTGCGAGAGTACTCCACCCTCCGTCAACTCATTGGAGCAGCAAACAAGATAGCGGAATCGGCATTCTTGCCGGAGGGGAAAAAAGCATCGGAACTATTAAATGCGGCGGAACAATCCGTATTTGAAATTGCAGAGGGCCGTCTCCAAGACGGTGGGCCTCAGTCTATTTTGCCACTTTTGACCTCGGCCGTTGACAAGATAGAAAGGCTGTATCGAAACAAGGATCCGATCACAGGAATTCCGACCGGTTATACGGATTTAGATAAGCTAACGGCGGGTCTTCAAGATTCAGATCTCATCATAGTCGCGGCTCGGCCTTCCATGGGCAAAACCGCATTGGCGTTAAATTTTGCCGAACATGCTGTGATGAATGCTGATGCTGATGATGGAGTGGTTTTATTCTTTTCGATGGAACAACCGGCCGAGCAATTGATCATGCGGCTGTTGTCATCTCTTGGGCACATCGATCAAACGCGAATGCGGACCGGGGAATTAGGTGATGATGATTGGCCTCGTTTTAGTAGCGCGGTCAGCCAACTGAAGGATAAGAAACTCTTTATAGATGACACTGCAGCACTAACCCCCAATGATATTAGAACGCGAGCCCGTCGTGTTTCCCGTGAAATGGGAGGATTGAAAATGATCTTAGTCGATTATCTTCAACTCATGCGTTCAGCGACTGCGTACGATAATAGAGCTACCGAGATTTCAGAAATTTCTCGTTCGTTGAAAGCGATAGCGAAAGAGATGAAATGCCCCGTTGTTGCTTTGTCGCAATTGAATCGAAGTTTAGAAAATCGGCCTGACAAACGCCCGCATATGTCTGATTTGCGTGAATCGGGAGCCATAGAACAAGACGCTGATGTGATCTTCTTTATATACAGAGATGAGGTATACAACGAAGACTCACAGGACAAAGGATTGGCCGAAATTATCATCGGAAAGCAGCGCAATGGCCCGATCGGCAGCGTTAAATTAACCTTTATCGGGAATCTGACTAAGTTCGAGAATTACACCCCATCAGATCGTTATGAAGAACTGATGAACTAAATGGCCAAGACGAAAACGGCATATGTCTGTGATGCATGTGGAGCAGATCACACTAAATGGCAGGGGCAGTGTTCGGTTTGCGGTGACTGGAATACGCTAAAACAATTTGTTGTCCCTAAGTCTAGCAATGTACCTGTGGGCCAAAGTATTTTAGGAAGCACCGATGGCTATTCGGGCAATGCTCCGGCGGTAGAAAACTTAGCTGATATTCGTATGGAAGGCGATTCTCGAACGTTGACTGGATACAGTGAGTTAGACCGAGTGCTAGGTGGTGGACTGGTTCCTGGCTCGGTTGTTTTGATCGGCGGTGATCCGGGAGCTGGGAAATCCACACTATTACTTCAAGTTACGACTCAATTGTCGAAACAAGTTTCATGTCTTTATGTTAGTGGAGAAGAATCCCTGCAACAAATCGCACAACGCGCCAGCCGTCTAAATCTTCCGGTTGGAGATTTACGGCTCGCAACGTTGACCTATGTAGAACAAATAGCCGAACTTGTACAAAAAGAGAAGCCGAACGTTGTTGTGGTTGATTCGATTCAAGTCATGCAAGTGGGGAATGTGGATTCGGTTCCAGGAAGTGTCAGCCAGGTCCGGGAGTCCGCTGCATTTCTAACCAAATTAGCTAAACAAACAGGAACTGCCGTGGTTTTGGTCGGACACGTGACGAAGGAAGGTAATCTAGCTGGACCGAAGGTTTTGGAGCATATGATTGATTGTTTTTTGATGCTCGACTCAGCCGCCGGTAGCCGATTTAGAACGTTGCGTAGCCTCAAGAATCGGTTTGGAGCCGTGAATGAGTTAGGCGTGTTTGCGATGACTGAGCAAGGTATGCGAGAGGTAAAGAATCCTTCCGCTATTTTTCTCGAGAGGCCGGATAAAACTAATCCTGGCAGCGTGGTCACGGTTGTATGGGAGGGAACTAGGCCGATATTGGTTGAGATCCAGGCGCTTGTCGATCAGGTTCAGGGCGGGTATCCCAAACGGGTAGCAGTGGGGTTGGATTCCAGTCGCTTATCGATGCATTTAGCAGTGATGCATCGACACTGCGGGT
>Ga0114933_10004874_pt1 | contig 12356 bp, 16 predicted proteins | sample 4SBtaG_FD_89691 | JGI IMG/M metagenome (GOLD analysis project Ga0114933, IMG submission 89691) | Deep subsurface microbial communities from Kolumbo volcano to uncover new lineages of life (NeLLi) - 4SBTROV12_W25 metaG | ecosystem: Environmental > Aquatic > Marine > Volcanic | place: Kolumbo...
ATGTTCTTTTGCTGCTCCAGCTACTCCCAAAACATTATCAAAACTTAAAGTAATATCCGCAATTAAAACTTTATAAACTCCACCCATGAAAGAAGGTTCCTTAGATTGTTTGGTCGGTGATTTTATTTTTTTTACAGTAAATAAATCTATTCTAAGTTCGTTAACGATCCATAAAAGAAGTGCACCACCAATTAACTTGATAAAAGCAAATTGAAGTAGAAATGTTGCAGAAAAAGCAAAAATAACTCTGAAAATAAATGCAGCAAAAACTCCCCACATAATGATTTGCTTTCTATTTTTAGGAGCAAAATTTGCCGCAACCATTCCAATGATAATGGCGTTATCGGCAGCCATCACTATATCGATGAGTATAATTTGAATAAATATTAGGGTTTCTTCTAGCACTTTAATTTTTTTTTTTAGTATAGCACTTAAATAAACGGATTATAAGCCCATTGTAAAATTGCTTGCCTTTGTCTTCTTCTGCAATGGATATCACCAGGTTCACAATTTTTTTTAATTGCAGTAACGTGTCTTTTAAAAGCCTTCCACCTTTTAATTTGGATTTCATCTATGCGTGATATGCGTCTTCCATTTTTAAATCTACAATACCATTGAAACCAACCTAGAGGGTCTTCTTTAAAAATCCATCCTTTATCCATCCATTCTTTTCTGGATAAACCAGCTTTTACTTGAAAGCGATTTTTTTTCACATCAAAGCTTTTACTTAGTTTTGCATTTTTAAACCAGGACTTAGGATATTCTTTTATTTTTTTACCAAAATAAGAACCACCGAAGACACCCATCTCAAGCATTTTTTGAGGTGTCAATTCAGGCTTAAATAATTTATAAAAATTTTCTGATTTTTTTTTATCAGCAGAACTCATTTATTTAAATTTTTTCATTTTATCCAAAGAACTTAGAATTAAACCTGAATCTAAAAGCCCACTTTTTATTTCTTTAGCCGTATCGACAGCGCTTTTTCCGTCACCATGCACACATACTGAATCTATTTCACAAGGAATTTGTTTTCCCGAATAACAATTTAAGGCTTGGTTTTCTACCATCTTAATAACATGCTTTTTTGCAATTTCTGGGTCAGTAATTATCGCATTTTTTTTAGATCGTGAAACTAAATTACCATCATCTTCGTAATTTCTATCAGCAAATATTTCAGCTGCAATCTTCATATCAAATTTTTTTCCTACTTTTTCCATTTGTGAACCCGTTGGAACTAAAAATATCAACTCCTTGTTTGCTTGAATTATTGCTTCCGAAATAACTTTCGCTAAATCAAAATCTTCACATGCCATATTATTTAAGGCACCGTGAGGCTTAACATGCGTAACTTTCATTCCTTTGCTAATGGCAACATCTGACAAAATATTAATTTGATCAATAATCAGCTTTTTTATTTCACTCGAAGGAAGATTAAGTCTTTTTCTTCCAAAATTTTCTCTATCATTAAAAGAAGGATGAGCTCCCACACTAACATTATTTTTTTTGGAAATTTCGATTGTTTTTTCCATAGTCGGTTTGTCGCCAGCATGATACCCACAGGCAACACTTGCTGAGTTGACTATTTTAAGCAACAAAGGGTCATTTTCCGTTGAATGCAACTTTGAACTTTCGCCTAAATCACAATTAATGTTAATTTCCATCTTTTAACTCCTTAGTTTATTTAATAAGGAATAAGAATTATTATATCAATTTATGTTCAAGAAACTAAATAATATTGGTGACTGTGGCATTGTTTGCGACTTTGGAAACGAAGTAAATCGAGAAATAAATACTAGCGTTATTAAATTATTTCATCATATAAAAAAAGAGGTTTTTCAAGGAAATTTAAAAGGGATATTAAACTATACCCCGTCATATAATAAATTAATTATAAATTTTGATCTAAGCAAAACAAGTTCGTCAAAAATTATTGATTTTTTGCAATCTGTAGATTTTTCTAAAATGAACCTTTCTCAAAATAGCAAAAAATGGATAATACCTATTTGCTATGATTTTCAAATGGATTTAGACAATATTAGCAAAACTCTAAAAATAGATACGGATGAAATAAAAAAAATTCATTTAAATACTAATTTTTTTATTTATATGATTGGTTTTGTTCCCGGGCACCCATTCATGGGAGACTTAAATTCAAAACTTTTTTTAAATCGTTTAAAAACTCCAAGGGTAAAAATACCCTCTGGATCAGTAGGTATTGTAGAAAAATTTTGTAATATTTATCCCTACGAAAGTCCTGGAGGGTGGAACATCATTGGAAGAACGCCCATTAAACTTTTTAATAAAAAAAATGAAGAAAAACCTTGTCTCTTATCACCGGGAGATACAGTTCAATTTAAATCAATTTCAAAAAAGGAGTTTGATAAACTAGCAAATGAGTAATTATTTTTTTGAAGTTTTAAGGCCAGGAATTAATACCACTTTTCAAGACGAAGGGCGTTTTCACATGCAACATCTTGGAGTCACGCCGGGTGGTTGTATGGATTTAAAATCATTTGCAATAGGTAATGCACTAGTTGGAAATTTACAAAATGAAGGTGTTTTGGAATTTGCTTTTCAAGGCCCTCTACTCAAATTAGTTAAAGGTAAAACAAAAATTGCAATCACAGGAAACGTCCTGTTTCAAATAATTAAATCAAGTGAAGCAATAATAAATGGAAAGTGTAATAGAACATACGATATTGAAGAAGGTGATCAAATTGATATTTTGGCAACCAAAGAATCAGCCTATGGTTATATGGCTCTTGAGGGAGGTTTTAACATAAAAACATTTTTTAAAAGTGTTTCAATTTTAGATAAAGCACAAATTGGACCACACGAAGGAAAAAAAATAAAAGTCGGTGACAAAATAGGTATTAGAAGAAATAGTAAAAATAATAAAAATTTTTTAACTGAAGTGGAAAAGATAAATAAAAATACTATTAGAGTTTTGAAAGGACCTCAATTTGATTTTTTTTCAAAAGAAAGCAAGAATAAATTCTTCTTAAAAAAATATAAAATTTCTAATCTTACAGATAGAATGGGCATGAGATTAGAAGGAACAATTCTACAAAATATTGTTAGCGCGAATATTAGATCTGAAGGTATTATTAAGGGTTCAATTCAAGTTCCCGCAGACGGACAACCAATTATATTGCTAACAGATTACCCTACAATTGGAGGTTATCCCAAAATAGCAAATATAATATCTGCTGATTATGATTTATTAGTGCAAAAAACTCCTGGGACAGAAATTTTATTCCAAAATGTTCAATTGCAAGAAGCAGAACAATTGTATAAAGAACACAAAAATAACATTTCAAAAACTATAAAAAATATTAAAGAGATAATTTGACATTTTTAAATAAAATTCCTGGTCCAGTTTTAGTTTTTTTAGGTGCTTTATGTTTAAGTTTTGGAGGCATAATCGTAAAATCATTTGAAGGCGCTAATTTATGGCAAATTCTTTTTTGGCGACAAACTTTTTTTTCAATTACTGTCGCTATATATTTATTATTTATATACAAGAAAAGTTTTTTTAAATCTTTTTATACCTCAGGTTTACCAGGTCTTATAGCTGGAATATTTCTGGCGATTGGATTTTCAGCTTATGTTTTTGCGATGTACCATACAACTGTTGCAAATACACTTTTTATAATTTCAACTGAAACAATTTTTTTGGCAGTATTTGGTTATTTTTTTTTAAAAGAAAAAATTAGTTTAATAACTTTCATTTCAATTATTCTAGGTATGTCAGGTGTGCTTTTAATTATTGGTAGTTCTTTATCTATACAATCAAGCAGCCAATTTCTTGGAAACATTATAGCGTTTATAATGCCAATTTCTTTTGCTGTATTAATAATTGTAGTTAGAAAATACCCTAAAATAGATATGGTTCCTTGCCAATTTATTGCGGGGGTTTTTGCAGCATTAATTGGGTATTTGGTAGCTGGAAAACTGTCAATCTCACCACATGATCTTTTTTTAGGTTTTTTAGCAGGAACTTTTCAAATTGGTTTCGGATTTATTATGATTACTGTTGGATCTCAAACAACTCCAGCAGCTGTAGTAGGTGTTATAATGTTAACGGAAGCAGTATTCGGACCTTTTTGGGCTTGGCTTTTCATAAACGAAATTTCTCCAATAACCGTCATTATCGGGGGAGCAATCATTATATTTGCTATAATCTTTGAGTTTCTTTTTGGTAAAAAAACCAAGAAAGTCTAGGCTATTATTAAAGCTGAGGTAAGCAATACAAAAGTAAACAGCCAGGAAGTATAAAATAAAAATTTCATTACTTAATTAATAAACGGACTAATTAACAAAAAAGACCAACAGAAAAATAGAAAAGTGTAAAATAACTTTAAACGCATTTGACATTCATTTAATCACAGATTGTGTTAAAAATATGTACATATTACTAAACAGCAAAAAAAATTTAAACTTTTTGTCGCACATTTCAATTTAAGTATTTTTGGTAAAATAAAATAGATAAACAAATGCAGAATAGTAGAAATGTTCAAGATCTTATTGGAATGGCCTGGTCAGACAAAATTTCATTTGAAGAGATCAAAAAAAAAACTGGGTTTACCGAAAAAGAAGTTATTAGCATTATGAGGAAAACTCTCAAAAAAAATAGTTACATTTTATGGCGCAAACGCGTGAGGGGGAGGCCATCAAAACATAGAAAACTAAGCAAATTTAAGTTTTCTCACCCAGAATCATGAAAATTGCTGTTATAGGATCAGGTATATCTGGATTAGGTGCTGCTCACTTATTGTCAAAAAAATATGAAGTTGATTTGTTTGAAAAGAACAACCATTTTGGCGGCCACTCATATACAATAGATGTCCCAGACAAAAGTATAAAAAAATCTATTTCCCTAGATCTTGGTTTTATTGTATTTAACAAAATTAATTATCCTAACTTGGTTAGATTTTTTCATGATTTAAATGTCAATTATGAGAGAAGCAATATGTCATTTACCGTTTCCGTTAAAAATTCAAATATTGAATATTCCGGCAACGGATTAGCAGGTCTTTTTGCAAATAAATCAAATATTTTTAATTTTAATTTTTTAAAAATGATTAAAGAAATTATTTCATTTTATAGAGAAGCAGAGAAAATGAATGATAATATATCCAAAGACCAAACGTTGGGCGATTTTCTCAAATTAAAAAAGTTTTCTAACTATTTTGTTAATTTTCATATCATTCCAATGGTAGCTGCTATTTGGTCTCTGCCTCCAGATTTAGCAGAAAAAATGCCCATGGACTTATTTATAAATTTCTTTAAAAATCATGGACTTTTCAAAATAAAGAATAGACCACAATGGTACACAGTAACTGGAAGAAGCAAAGTTTATGTAAACAAAGCTTTGGAAAGTATTAGTGGCAAATATTTTAAAGATTTTGAAGTTAGCAATGTAAGCAGAAATAAAGGCGGAGTAAGATTAAACTGCTCTTCAAAAAATAAATCTTTTGATTACGACAAAGTGGTTTTTGCTACTCACGCTGATGAAACGTTAAAATTACTTGATAGCCCCACAAACAGTGAAAAAGATATTTTAAGTTGTTTTAAATATAAAAAAAATATTGCTTATCTTCATGAGGATAAACGACTTATGCCTTTTAAAGAAAGTGCATGGTCTAGCTGGAATTCAATTTTAGATAAAAACGATGCAAATAAATATTGTGTTACTTATTGGTTAAACAAATTACAAAATTTAAAAACTAAAAATAATTATTTTCTTACCCTTAATCCTATTATTCCTATAGATGAAAATAAAATAATTAAAAATATAGAATTTTTTCATCCTTTTTATGACAAGGAAACTGTTAAAGCACAAAAATATCTTAAAGAATTACAAGGAGTAAATAATAGCTGGTTCTGTGGAAGTTATTTTGGTTATGGATTTCATGAGGACGGTTTAAAATCTGCTATAACGATGGCAAAATCATTATGATTAATTTTTCTTCCTGTATATATTCTGGTTACGTAACTCATGAGCGTTTTAAGCCAAAAAAACATTTTTTTTCATACAAGACATTTTCTTTATTAATTGATCTAAATGAAATTTCTAATTTAGAAAAAAAAATAAAATTTTTTTCATATAATAAATTTAATATTTTAAGTTTTTATAACATTGATCATGGAGAGCGTGACGGTACTTCTTTAATTCAATGGGTAAAAAGAGTTTTAAGAAAATCTAAAATAAATATAAATTTAGGAAAGATAAAAATTCTTTGTTACCCAAGATTTTTTGGGTATGTCTTTAATCCTCTAAGTATTTTTTATTGTTATGATAAAAATTTAAAACTTAAAGTAATACTTTATGAAGTTAAAAATACCTTTAACGAACAACACACTTATATTTTCAAATGCAAACCTTCATCCAATTTAATTTTACACAAATGCAATAAAAAGTTTTATGTCTCACCCTTTATCGAAATGAAAACATTTTACAACTTCAGATTGATAAAGCCTGGTAAAAAAATAAATATTCTAATCAAACAATATGATGCAGACGGGTTGTTATTAATAGCAAAACAAATTGGGAAAAGACTTGATTTAACTAACAAAAATTTATTATTAGAATTTTTAAAACACCCCCTCATGTCTATAAAGGTTATTTCAGCGATACATTTTGAAGCATTTAGATTGTGGTCTAAAGGGATTAAACATATTAAGAAAAAAATTAAAATTAAAAATAACTTATCTTTAGAAAAATAAATGAATTTAAATTTAAATAATCTTAGCGACCTGTTTGTTTTTTCAAAACTTAAAAAAATTTCAAATGGATATTTAGAATTAATAGATTCAAGAGGAAATGAATATTTCTTTGGCAATGAAAAAAGTTCTTTAAAGGCAAAAGTAAAAATAAACGATCCTAAATTTACTTTTAATTTGTTAAGAAAAGGTAGTTCTGGTCTAGGGGAAAGTTATATTAATAATGAGTTCTATACAGACGATTTGCCATCATTAATTGAGTTAAGTGCTCGAAATATTAATATAACTTATAAATTTTCTGGTTTTTTTCAATTTTCTTTTTTACAAAATTTTTTAAAAAGAAACATACTTAGCAATACAAAAAGTAGGAGCGAAAAAAATATAGCTTTGCACTATGATTTAGGTAATGAATTTTTTTCAACTTGGCTCGATAAAACATTAACTTATTCTTGCGGCATATTTAACTCATCAAAAGAAACTTTAGAAAAAGCACAAATAAACAAATACAATAAATTAATAAATCTTATTCAGCCCAAGCGAGGAGATAAAATTTTAGAAATAGGTTGTGGCTGGGGTGGTTTTGCTGAACATCTTGCTAAAAATTATGATGTTAAATTAGACTGCATAACAATTTCTAAAAAACAATTATTATTTACTAAAGAAAGAATTAGAAGACTTGGATTGACTAATAAAGTTAATGTGCAAATGCTAGATTATAGAGAAGTCAAAAAAAAATATGATTGTATAATATCAATTGAAATGATCGAAGCTGTAGGTGAGAAATATTTAAATAATTATTTTAAAACTATAAAAGAAAATTTACTTCCGGGAGGTCGAGGAGCTATACAAGCGATCATTATTAAAGATGAATTATATGATAGATATAGAACTAAAGAAGATTTTATTCAAAAATATATTTTTCCTGGTGGTTTTTTACCTTCATTAAAATCTCTAAATAAATTTTCTAACCAGTCTGGCTTAAAAATTGATAGCTATCAATTATATGGCAACCATTATTCAAGCACTTTAAAACAATGGAGAGAAAGTTTCTTAAAATCTTGGGACTTAATTTCACACCAAGGATTTGATAATAGTTTTAAAAAAATGTGGGATTTTTACTTTTCTTATTGTGAAGCTGGATTTAAGTCTAAAAATATAGATTTAGTTCAATTTTCTTTATGTAATAAATAATGAAATATGAAGATAATATTTACTTTAATAATTGCATTTTTATTAACCAACTGCTCTAGTAATCAAATGAATCCATCTGATTTTAAAGGTCAAAAACCAAGGCTAATTATAGAAGATTATTTATCAGGTGATGTTAAAGCCTGGGGACTTTTGCAAAATAGATCCGGAAAAGTAACTAGACAATTTACAGCCATTCTAAATGGTAAGTGGGACGGAAAACAATTAATTTTAGATGAAAAATTTAACTGGTCAGATGGAGAAATTCAAACAAGACAATGGAAAATAAATAAAATTGACGAGCACAATTACGAAGGTACAGCAAATGATGTAGTGGGTAAGGCTAAAGGCTATTCCTATGGACCCGCATTTAAATTTGAATATGTTTTATTAGTTCCTGTTAAAGGCAAAGAAATGAAAATTACTTTTGATGATTGGATATTTAAACAAGACGATAAAGTTGCAATAAATAGAGCTATCATGACTAAGTTCGGAATAAAAGTAGCTGAACTAACTGTATTTTTTCAAAAGGATTAGCGTTTTTGAAATTTTGTTAGTTTCTTTATTAAATATAAATAAAATTGGTTTGGTAAAATTTTTAATAGTTTCATTATAATTTTAATTTGTATGGGAAAAGAAATTTCAAAAGAATCTTTATTTACTAATCCATCAAATATTTTTTCAGCAGCAAATTCGGGGGTTTTTAAAAAAGGCATCTTAAAAGTATTTTTATCAGTTAAAGGAGTTTTAACAAAACCTGGAGTAATTAGCGAAACTCTAACATCATATCTTTTAAAATCAAAATAAAGGCTTTCAGCTAAATTATTCAAGGCAGCTTTTGATGGGCCATAACCAGATGAATTAGGCAAACCTCTGTATCCAACCAATGAAGACATTATAGAAATGTGTCCATTCCTTTTTTTTTTAAAGTAATCTTCGACCACTTTAATACAATTTAAAGTTCCAAAAAAATTAATATCAAATACATTTTTAATCTGTTCAACATTTATTTCTCTTTCTGTTTTTGGATCATAGGTTCCCGTTGAAAAAATGCATAAATCAATTTCTCTTAATTTTTCTATTATTTTTTCAAATATTTTTTTTGAATTATTTAAATCAATTACATCTAAAGGGAATGAATGAATACTTGGATTAATTTTTTCTAATTCATTTAGTAAATTTTCTCTCCTAGCAGATGCGGCAACTTGCCAACCCGCATTTGCAAATTTAATTGCTAGGGCTTTTCCTATTCCACTACTGGCACCTGTAATCCATACTTTTTTTGACATACTTTTAATTTAAACACTTTAAACAAAAATGTAATGAAAAATGTGCGACAAGATGTGAGTAGATATAAAAATCTTAAGGAATATATATACGAACAATGTTCCCTTATAATGCAGATGAAAATGCTTGGTTGAGCAAAAGCAATAAAGCTAAAGTGATTGGTAGTAAAATCAACATTTTTCCCACTCTAATAATAGCTTTTTTCGCCGCGCTATTATCAACAACAATACCTTCAATAATTTATTTTGCTAAATTAAACTTATTATAAATAATTTTTCTCGTGTCTAAAAAGCATATTATTTTCGGCGCTACAGGTTCTATAGGAGCCGCATTAGCTGATCAGCTTTATCAAGATAAAGTAGATTGTCATTTAGTTGGCAGAAATGCAGAAGAAGTTAAGAAAATTGCAACTAAGCTTAATTATACTTATTCGATATGTAATGTTTTAGAATTAAATTTTATAAAAAAGTTAAAAGAGGAATTGAATTCTACCGAGATTCTTGGAATAGCTTATTGTGTAGGATCAATTGACATAAAACCACTTAAGCTGACTCAGGCGAAAGATTTTGTTTCAAGTTATGTTTTAAATCTAGTAGCAGTGACTGATATTATTCGATCATTTGAAGACAATTTAAAAAGAAATAACGGTTCTGTAGTATTATTTTCTACCGTTGCAGCCAAAAAAGGTTTCGCTAATCATAGTATAATTTCTTCTTCCAAAGGAGCAATTGAAGGATTGACAGTTGCGTTAGCCGCCGAATTATCTCCAAACATTAGAATAAATTGTATAGCGCCCAGTATAACAAAATCCAAAATTTCTAATTTTTTATTAAAAAACTCTAAAAGCGAAGAATTAATAGCCAAAATGCATCCTTTGAAGAAAATAGGAAAAGGAATAGATTCAGCAAATCTTGCATCATTTTTACTTTCCAAAAATAGCTCATGGATAACAGGTCAAGTAATTGCAGTTGATGGTGGAAGATCAACAATAGCTTAAATATTTATGTATTCTAAAAAACAAATTAGTTTAAAGGCTTGGATAAAACAAAAGTGGAGAACAAAATCAGGAAAAAAATCATCAATAACTGGTGAACGTTATTTACCAGAGAAAGCTATTAAAGCTCTCTCGGCCTTTGAATATAGACTTACAACAAAAGCTAAAAGAAAAACAATGAAAGCAGGTAGACAATTCTCCAAGCAGCCTAAGCATATTGCTGATAAAGTAAGACAATATAGAAATGAATGGAAAATAGATAATAAAATCAAGTACGGAAGTTATACAAAGCCCAATTTAAGAAAAAAATTGTTTGCGGAGATTAAAGCTGCTAAGACTCATGGTACTGATGCTGGAAAATGGTCAGCTAGAAAAGCTCAATTATTAGCAAAAAAATATAAAGCCTTGGGAGGAGGTTATTACTAATGACTTTATCAAAAAAAATTATTTCTTTATTAATATTTACAGTTCTTGCATTTGGTGCTTCAGCCTGGGGAGGTTTAGTTACCAGTCTTTACAAAGAACCTTGGTATTCAACAATTGTTAAACCAACGTTTAATCCTCCAGATTGGATTTTTGCTCCAATTTGGATTTTTTTGTATTTAGCAATGTCAGTAGCCATTTGGTTGATTTGGATAAATCCAAAAAGATCTGAAAAAGTAATATATTTATATTTTATTCATTTACTTATTAATGGTAGCTGGAGTTTGTTTTTTTTCGGACTTCACTTAATACTTGTATCTTTAATAATAATTGGAATAATTATTTTTTTCGTGATTTGGTTAATTAAATTATACTATCCAATTAATAAGATTAGTGCATTTTTGATGATTCCATATCTCGTGTGGTTAAGTTATGCATTCATTTTAAATTTCTATATTTTTATACTTAATTAAGTTGTGATATAAATTCCAAAAAAGGGTACGAATGGATGACGTAGTTGTTGTAGGCGGCGGAATAATTGGTGCAGCCACAGCTTATTTTTTATCAAAAGAAGGTCGCAAGGTAAGAGTTATAGAAAGAGATCCGGCTTATAAAAAAGCATCTTTTCCTTTATCTTTAGGCGGTTTTCGAAGACAGTTTTTTCAAAAAGAAAATATCAAACTTGGAAAATTTGCTTTAGAATTTATTACTAATATTTCTAGTAATTTAAAAACAAAAAATAATCCTAACCCTACAGCCAGCATGGTGCCCAACGGATATCTATTATTATTTGGACCCGAACATGCTGAAGAGCAGTATGAGGCTTTAAAAAATCATCAAGCATGTGATGCAGGTACAAAAAATATTCCTGCAAGTAAACTGAAAGAAGTTTTTAGCTGGATAAATCCCGAAGGTTTAGAAACAGCAACTTATACTGACAGTAAAATTGAAGGTTGGATTGATCCTCACATGTTTCATAATGCTTTAAAAAATAAAGCGATTGAACTAGGAGCAAAATTTGAAAAAGGAGATATTAAAAAAATTAGTGATATTAAAGCAAAAACTATTGTATCTGCGGCAGGATGTTGGACTAAGGAGTTACTCGATGACATTCCGGTTGCGCCCCAAAAGCATACAGTCTTTAGAGTCAAGTGCCCCAAACATTATCCGGAAATGCCATTAACGGGAGATCTGCCATCGGGGGTTTATTGGAGACCTGAAGGCAAAGAATATCTCGCAGGGTCTCCAAATTCTAAATTTGATTGCCCAGACTTAGAACCTGAATGGGATGATTTTGAAAGTCTCGTATGGCCTGCGCTGGCAAACAGAGTTCCAGAATTTGAACAATTAAAATTAACAGGTGGCTGGGCTGGATATTACGATTGTAACGTATTAGATAATAATGCAATTGTAGGAAAACATCCTAAATACGAAAATGTATTCTTGGCAACAGGATTCACTGGCAGAGGATTAATGCAATCACCAGGAATTGGCAGAGGTTTAACCGAACTAATTACTACAGGAAAATATCAAACTATTGATTTATCTTGCTTCGGATTGGATAGAATTTTTACTAAACAAAAAAGAACAGAACCTTACGTTTTGTAATTAAGCTTTCAATACTTCAGCTTGGTCTTTTTCAGCTACAACTTCTGTTTTGAATTGATTTGATATTTTTTGAACTTCGACAGCTGATACTTTATATTCAGCACACATTGTTTCTTCATCTTTTCCATGG
>Ga0114933_10004875_pt1 | contig 12355 bp, 14 predicted proteins | sample 4SBtaG_FD_89691 | JGI IMG/M metagenome (GOLD analysis project Ga0114933, IMG submission 89691) | Deep subsurface microbial communities from Kolumbo volcano to uncover new lineages of life (NeLLi) - 4SBTROV12_W25 metaG | ecosystem: Environmental > Aquatic > Marine > Volcanic | place: Kolumbo...
ACAATACTAGGAGCTGCAATTAGTATTTTTGATTGGATTACTCCCACCATGTGGGATTGGTTTTTATTTTTTCTTACAGGGTTGGTTGGTGGTTTCGCATTTCTATTTTTTAATCTCGCTTTAAAGAAAGCGGAGGCATCATTTCTTGCAAGCTTTGAATACACGGGCCTTCTTTGGGCTTCATTAGCAGGGTATTTCATCTTTAATGAAGTCGTGGATTCAAAAATTTGGTTAGGAGCAGCAATTATAATTTTTGGCGGGATTATTATTCTCTATAGAGAGTCAAAATTGAATAAATCAATCGAGAATTAAATTCGTTAAAAGGATATAATCTCATTATCACTTATCGTCAAAAATATTTATCAGAGTTAAGCAAATATGAATCAAAAAAATAAAGAAAAAGCACTAGATTCAGCCCTTAGTCAGATTGAGAAACAATTTGGTAAAGGGTCTTTGATGAAATTGGGTGCAGATAGTGTCGATCATACAATCGAAGCCATTTCTACCGGATCAATCGGTCTTGATGCAGCTCTTGGCATTGGCGGCTTACCCAAAGGTAGAGTTATTGAAATTTATGGCCCTGAGTCATCCGGTAAAACAACACTGGCATTGCAAGTGGTTGCAGAATGCCAGAAAGGTGGCGGCACGGCTGCATTTATAGATGCTGAACATGCTTTGGATCCAATTTATGCAGGGAAAATTGGAGTCAATACGGATGATTTTTATGTCTCACAACCAGACACCGGTGAACAGGCCCTTGAAATAACAGACATGTTGGTGGCCTCAGGAGCTATCGATATGATAGTCATCGATTCAGTTGCAGCCCTAACACCCAAAGCTGAAATAGAAGGAGAGATGGGCGCTTCCCATGTAGGTTTACAAGCAAGGTTAATGTCACAAGCCCTTAGAAAGTTAACTGCAAACATTAAAAAATCCAACACGATGGTTATTTTTATTAATCAAATACGGATGAAAATAGGTGTGATGTTTGGAAGCCCGGAAACCACTACAGGTGGTAATGCACTTAAATTTTATTCCTCAGTGAGATTGGATATAAGACGGATAGGTGCAATAAAAAAAGGCGATGAAATTGTGGGCAACCAGACAAGAGTTAAAGTGGTTAAAAATAAAGTATCACCGCCGTTCCGATTAGCTGAATTTGAAATCTTATACGGTCACGGCATTTCAACAGAAGGAGAATTGATAGATATGGGTGTTGAAAACAACCTCATTGAGAAATCAGGTTCCTGGTATAGCTACAATGAAGAGAGAATAGGCCAAGGCAAAGAGAATGTCAGGATATTTCTTTTAGACAATCCAAAAATAGCTAGCGATATCAAGCAAAAGATTCTCGAAATTACGCTACCGTCTGTAGCAAAGAAAAATTCCAAGAATGGAAAATAATTAATTCTAGGTCTCAGTAACTTTGAGCGACGCACCTTCTGAAAATACATTGATTAGAAAAAAAGCGATGGATTATTTATCCAGAAGGGAGCATTCACGTTATGAACTTTACCAAAAACTTTCAAAACATAATTTTGAGAGAGCCCTAATCAATGAACAACTGGAGAAACTGATAAATGAGAACTTACTTAGTGACCAGCGATATGTGGAAGCGTTTGTTCATTCAAGAAAGAGAAACGGCAAAGGACCTGTAAAAATTACCGCTGAATTATTGGAGCGAAGGGTTGATGAGCAATTGATTTATAATTCTATTGATGAGGTGGATGATGGCGAGTGGTTAGAAATTGCCAAAACTGTTTTAGAGAAAAAGTTGGGGAATAATCAACAACTTGATTATGATAATCAGTTGAAATTGATGAAGTTTCTAAGTAATCGAGGCTTTACTATGGATCAAATAAAAACAACCGTAGAGCGCTTCAAGCAAGAATGAGGAGATGACTTGCAATGAAAACTAATGAGATTAGGGAATTATTCATTAGCTATTTTGAGTCTAAAAGCCACCAACGGGTGGAGAGTTCTCCATTGGTCCCAGGAAACGACCCAACCTTGCTTTTTACCAATGCAGGCATGGTGCAGTTTAAAGATGTGTTCCTTGGGAGTGAGCAAAAGGACTACACAAGGGCAGTGACAGCGCAACGCTGTTTAAGAGCTGGAGGAAAACACAATGATTTAGATAATGTTGGTTACACCACCAGACACCATACATTTTTCGAGATGTTAGGAAATTTCAGTTTTGGTGATTACTTCAAAGAGGAAGCAATTATCTTGGCTTGGAATTTCATTACCAAAGAATTAAAACTTAACCCAGAAGACTTGTGGGTAACAATTTATGAAGATGACGATGAGGCAGCTTCTATTTGGCTTGATCAAATTGGTCTGCAGAAAGATCGCTTAGTTCGCATGGGCGAGAAATCTAATTTTTGGTCGATGGGTGATACTGGACCTTGTGGACCTTGTAGTGAAATATTTTTTGATCATGGCGCAGATATTGAGGGCGGTCCACCCGGCTCTGAAGATGAAGATGGCGATCGCTTTGTTGAGATCTGGAATCTAGTGTTCATGCAATATGAACGTCAAAATGATGGAGAGATGAAACCATTGCCCAGCCCTTCAGTGGATACTGGAATGGGTTTGGAGAGGGTTGCTGCTGTTATGCAAGGAGTGCAAAGCAATTATGATATAGATCTTTTTCAGAACCTATTGAACGCCATTAAAAACATGTCTAATAAAGGCAGTGACAGTCATTACCGAGTGATTGCAGATCATATTCGCTCGACAGCTTTTTTAATTATGGACGGCATCACTCCTGGCAATGAAGGCAGAGGGTATGTTTTAAGAAGGATTATCAGGCGCGCACTTAGACACGGGTATGAACTCGGTATTGAGTCGCCATTTTTCTTTAATCTTGTTGATATTCTAGCAACTGAAATGGGATCAACTTACCCAGAGCTCAATAAAAAATCAGATTATATTAAACGCATCATACAGATGGAGGAAGAGCAGTTTGCGACCACACTTTCTCAGGGAATGAGGTTACTAGAGAATGAAATTGCTTCATTGTCTGACAATCATCTATCAGGAAGTTTTATTTTTAAACTCTATGACACCTATGGGTTTCCTGTGGACATGACCAGTGATATTGCAAGACAACACAATCTGGAAATGGATCTTGAAGGCTTTGATAAAGCCATGGAAAACCAAAAATCTATGGCAAGAAAAGCAAGCCAGTTCTCACATAAAGACAGTATAGAGCTAGAGCATAAACTTAAGTCTTTATTTCTGGGTTATGAGCAAGGAGAAGCAGATTCAATCATTACTGGTGTGTTTATGGAAGGATCTAAGGATATTTTAGAAACCGGACAAATGGGTCAAATTATTTTAGAGAAAACCCCTTTTTATGCTGAAAGTGGAGGCCAAGTTGGCGACACCGGAACTATCTCAAGCCCAGGCGGAATATTTGAAGTTATTGACACACAAATATCTGGTGAGGCTTTTATCCACATTGGCTCTATGGCAAAAGGTTCAATACAGCTTAATGAAAAGGTTAAAGCATCAATAAATCCGATTAAAAGAGAATCGATCACAAAGAATCACACGGGGACCCACATGTTACATGCTGCTTTGATGAAAGTGCTTGGTGATCATGTGGAACAAAGAGGGTCTTTGGTTGATGACGAAAAGATGCGGTTTGATTTTTCGCATCATCAGGCTGTATCAAATGATGAGATTAGAAATATAGAGACTTTGGTCAATGAGAAAATAGAAGAGAAGATCGATGTTGAAACAAGTATCATGAAACATAGTGAAGCAATGGAATCTGGCGCCATGGCTTTATTTGGAGAAAAATATGGAGAAAGTGTCCGTGTACTTGATGTGGGAGATTTTTCAAAAGAATTGTGCGGTGGAACGCATGTCAAAAACACCAATGAAATTACCTTATTTAAGGTTACTTCAGAATCCAGTATTTCATCTGGAACTCGAAGAATTGAAGCAATCACAGGAGATAAAGCATTGAAATGGGCTGAGGAAACAGAATTTCTTGTAGAAAATCTTACTGAAATATTGCAAACCCGTCGAGAGGATGTTGAAGGCAAAGTAAGAGCATTAATTGATGGAAATAAAAAAATGCAACATGAGATTAAAGATCTCAAAGCTAAGCTAGCAGGAGCTCATACTGAGGACACCACGGTCGAACCAGAACAAATTAATGGCGTTTCCTTAATAGTGAAGCAGTTAGATAATGATACTGAGCCCCAAGTAATGCGTGCAGCCATTGATCAGTATAAAAATGCAATTAAATCAGGTGTCATTATTCTCAGTAGTGAAAGCAGCAAAGGAAAGGTTAGGGTTTCTATAGGGGTTACTGAAACTCTTGAAGGTAAAATCTCTGCAGAAGAAATTGCTAAATCCATGTCTGAAATTCTTGAAGGCACAGGTGGGGGCAGGGCAAATTTTGCAAATGCTGGTGGATCACGCCCTGATAAAATAGATGAAGCGATAAAGGCTGCTAAAGAGCTTATAGTAAGTTTTACCTAATCTTTAGTTTGGATAAGAATAAGATATTCTCAATTGTTGGAGCTCTGCTTTTATTTTTATTGCCATATCACCACAATCAAGGCGATTCACAATCAAATCCAATTCTTGAGGGCTTTGGCTTTATTCTTGCTGTGGCTATTCTTTGTATATTTTTTTCGTTAATGATCAAAGCACTAAGAAAGCTAATCGCGTTTCTGGCAGGCATTAGCTTAGGTGCTTCCAAGCACCAGTACTTAACTATTTTTGCCTGGTTGTCATGCACAATCGCAGGTTTTCTTCATTTTATAGTGTTTTTCTCCTGAGCTTTTTCCTCTAACAGAAATGCTTATTGCAAATCTCTACAAAGCTTTGTTAGGATTTAAGCATGGTTAAACAAAGCAAGGTTATGACTTTAGTAAAGTATATGGTGGTAGCTGTTGCTATTTTTTTCTTAAGTATTCTAATATTTAAAACAATAGGAAACTTAACTTCACTAGAGCTTTTTGTCCTTGCGGCCTCTACTTTTTTCATTGGTTATCTTGTGGCAGACTTGCTTACAGGTACTATTCATTGGTTTTGTGATACTTTTTTTTCAGAAAAAACTCCTGTGATAGGATCATTTGTTATTTTTTCTTTCAGAGAACATCACACTCATCCGCATTTAATCACTGAAGATAAATTTATTGAACAAGACACTACAAGTTTCTTTGTTCTTTTAATCCCCTTGATATCAGCTGTTTACTCTGATTCTATATACCCCCAAAATCTTGGGGCTTACCTCTTCCACTCAGGCCTAGCTGGCTTATCAATAGGGGCATTTTCAACAAATTTATTTCACAAATGGGCCCATATGGATAACCCACCTGAGTTAATTAAAAAATTTCAAAACATGGGCCTAATTTTAAATCGCGAAAGACACAAAATACATCATGCAAATCATTCAAGAAGTTTCTGTGTAACCTCTGGTTTAATGAATCCTTTGCTGGATAAAATAAAATTTTTCCAGTTATTAGAGTATTTCATCCGACTGTTTTCTTATGAATCCAGAACCTAAAAGACTGATAGTTGGTGAAGGCAAGATTAGTGGTTATTTGTCTATATTTTTATCACTGATTTCTTTTGGAGCTGTGATCTGTTTTCTTTTCCCAGAATATTTAACAACAGAGGAATTTAGGACTAAATATCCCATTGAAGTCATTAGATGGATGTTGTTTTCTACCTTGGTGGCTTCTTTTTTATTTGCTTTTCTTAGTTTATTGCTTAGCAAAAAGGCAAAACATGCCTTTGCAGGCATGACTATTTCAACTGTAGCTATCTTGTTAGGTGGCAGTGGCATTGAGGTTAAAGAATTTGAACAAAGTATATTTTCTATCAGTCTGGATTGGATGCTGCTAGAAATATTAGTCTTATCATTGATTTTCATACCTATTGAAATATTTTTTCCAAAACGTCCAGAACAGACTAAGTTTCACAATGAGTGGAAAACTGATTTAATTTATTTGTTTAAAGCTCAGCTTTTAGTTCAATACACTGCAGCTGCTGTTAAATTACCTGCAGAACTCTTTTTTAGTGACATAGGCATGCAGGAAGTTCAGAGTGTTATCTCAAATCTGCCTTTCATTCTTCAATTGTTCTTAGCCATGTTCACCGCAGATTTATTCCAATACACAATTCACCGTTTGTTCCATAAGAATAGATATTTTTGGCGTTTTCATGCTGTGCATCATTCAATCAAATATGTTGATTGGATTTCAGGTTCGAGATTACATTTAGTTGATATCTTTATAACAAGATCATTTTCTTATATACCACTTTACATATTAGGCTTTGCTACTGATGTGTTTTATGTGTATCTAGTTATTGTTTCAATCCAAGCAATAACTGTGCATGCAAATATTCGCTTTGAATTTGGATTCTTGAAATACTTATTTGTGACTCCACAGTATCATCATTGGCATCACAGTAAAGATCCTGAAACTCACAATAAAAATTTCGCTGTGCATTTCCCGTTCATAGATAAAATATTTGGTACCTATTACTTTCCTGATAAAAGGTGGCCAGAGGAGATGGGACTGCAGAATGAAAAATTTCCCAAAGGTTATTTTCAGCAATTCATCTTTCCATTTCGTCGAGATCCTAAATCATTTGAACCGACTGACCCAAGCACAAGATAAACCAAATCTTACTTGTGTATTCAATAAAATCTATATTAGTATATATATACAATAAGAATATATAATAATATGAATATAGAAAAAAGACTGTCAAAGGCTTATCGACATAGAGAATCAAGATTTAAAGCACTGTTTCCAAAAAGACTGGATAAAGTTTCTTCAACTATCAGATCACTAAAAAAATTATCCAACAAAACAAACTATGTTTACGATCAAGTTGAAATATATAACGGTTTGTCATCCTTAATCATTGAGATCAATGATTTAGCTAATGCTTTTGGTCTTGACTCTTCGGAAATAGATCCTACTGACAGTTTATATTCAGAAATCAAAGAAATTAAAGAAGAGTTAACTTCTCTTAAGATTAAATTAAAACGACAAGAATGGAATAAGAGACAATAACTTATATACTGATTTTTTCCTTAAAATAAATATTCTTTGATAAATGGAGACATTTTGATGACAGACGTAACTAAGTCAGGACTCGCATTAGCCATTGATGATTGGCGTGTATTAATTAATGATGATTGGCGTTCCCTTACCATTGCTCTTTATATGGTACTTGTAGGGTACGGAGTGCTTGTTGGTATCCCAGTGATTAGTACGGCATGGGTCACAAAGCTAGGATTTACTGAAGTTGAGGTTGGTAGAGTTGCTGGCATGGACCTGGGCGGCTTATCTGCAGGAGCGATAGTCGCAGCATGGACCATAAACCATATGAACCGAAGACTGATTGTTCTTATGGGCATTTTTTTAGCTGCACTTGCAAACGGCCTGTGTCTCAAATATATCGATTATGAGACGGTCTTATGGCTTCGCTTTCTTGCTGGTTTTGGCAGTGGTATGTACACGGCAGTCGCAATGGCTGTTTTTGGCATGTCAATTCGACCTGCACTTGCCTATAATTTGATGCTTTTCAGCTTTGCATTTTCTCAAGCTTTAGAGATGAGGATTTTGCCTCAGTTATCAATGAATGGTATTTATTGGGCCTTTATTGTCTGCTTTCTTCTCACCCTACCTTTTCTTGGATGGATTAAGAGTCATCCAAAGCCAAGGTCTGTTGATGCAACAGTAGAAAGCACAAATAAAAGCAATTCATCAAAGCCACTTTTGGCATGGGTTTGCCTCTTTGCAATCTTTCTCACATACATCAATATAGGAGCCTACTGGACATATATAGAGCTTGCGGCTTTGGATAGCAATACCAATCCAGAGTTAGTCAGTGAGGTCCTTGTCTGGGCATCATTGTGTTCGCTTCTTGGTTGCCTGATTGCCACATTGTTAAGCAATCGTTTCGGATTATTGCGTCCTCTTCTCATTGCTCTATTTACCATGGCAACAGGTGTTGGCATGCTGGCATTTGGTATCAATGAGCCTAAGTTTCTAATGAGTGTGTTTACTTTTAATCTGCTTTGGATTTTTACCGATGTCTACCAGATGGGCTCGCTTGCTAACTTTGATCACGGAGGGAACTATGCAGCCTATTTACCGGCAGCACAAGGACTTGGTCAAATTGTGGGGCCAAATATTGCTGCATCCTTATTAGCGATTAATTTTGGGTATTCAAGTGTTTTTGTTATGTGTTGGAGTGCCGCCATGTTGGCCATGCTAATTTACTGGATACTCTACAGGTATCTTAGAAATAGATATCCGACTATTGCTGACGCAACCTAACACATGTCAACTGCTAGGCTTATTCTATGAAAAAACTCATCCTCATATCAGCACTATTATTCAGCTTTAATGGTTGGGCGGATGGAATTGCTAAAACTTTTTATGATGGTGTAGTTGGACCTCTGAGTATTACCAAGGATGGTATAGCAACATTATCTGTTCCATTAGAAAGCAGAGAAATGTCATTACGGATTATTTACCCAGATCGGGGTGGGCCATACCCTATTATTGTTTTTTCGCATGGTACATTTTCTTCAAGTGAAAAATACAACTTGGTTGTCGAATTTTGGGCTGAACGCGGTTATGTAGTGATTCTCCCGAATCATCTCGATGCCAACTATGGTATTGTTCCGAGAAAGACTGAAGACATGATTCGTATCATTGATACCCGAATCTCTGATATGTCACTTATCCTTGATAACTTAGACGTTATCGAGCAGCAGAATCCAGGTTTAGAAGGTAAGTTAAATCAAGACATGATCATTGCTGCTGGCCACTCCATCGGCACTCAAGTGGTGCTGGTCAATACTGGCCAGAGAGTTCGAAACCCAACAAATAATTACGTCACCGAAAGCAGTGAAGATCGTTTCATGGCTGCAGTGATGCTAAGTGATCCAGGTAAAATGGCTATGATGCCTGATAATGCTTGGAAGGGTGCCACGGCTCCAACTTTTCTATCAACCGGTCCAGAGGATTACGGTTTAATGGGCGATGGTCGACGAGTAGCTGAATATCAGAACGAGATTCTAACACTTCCTAAAAACTCGACGGCAGATAAATATCTATTATTGATTGAAGACGGTGATCACTATTTTGGTGGTCTGATCCACCGTGAGGTAGATAAGGTTCCAGATTATGACGGACTAGCAATCTTTAATGCTACATCTCTAGCTTTCATGGACGCGTACACTCGTGACGCTAAATCTGCTTGGGCATTTCTTAAGCCAAACATTCTTAGTTCAGCAACCGATGGCCGCTTCTTGCTAACAGTTGAATAATACAAAAGATTTAATACATGATAATTAAACAGATAAAAACACTTTATCTTTTTCTAATCTGGGTTTTTGGATTTTTTGTTTTGGTTTCTTTTGACTTGTTTATGGAAGGCTTTGTCTTTGAATGGTTAGACTGGAATGGAACCAAAAAAAATGATTGGTTTTTCGCCTTATGGTGGGGATTAGTAGTGGTGTGGTTCATCTATGGAATAGTTAGCCTATATGAAAAGCTAAAAACCAGTAAAAAACCTTAGGGAAAAAGAAAACTTATCAATTTATTAACTATATATAAATAAATATAGTAATAAAAAACTATATAAGTAATAATAAAGTTAATGGAAGAAAAAATAACAATAACTAAAAGCAAGATTCAGAAAGACAAAGTAGGCCATTCTAAGTGGCTTAAACATAAAGAATCTAGGTTTAATACGCTCTTTCCTAAGAGGCTTGAGAAAGTTAATTTAACTATCAGGTCTCTTTCTAAGTTATCTAATAGAAACAACTATTCTTATGAACCAAATAATATTATTACGGGTTTATCATCAATAGTGTTTGAGTTGAGAGAACTAGCTGCATCTTATGGCTTAGATTCACAAGATATAAAATACCCTCTAGCTGGCCAACAAACAGAACCTACTCTCACTAGAGCAGATGCAAAAAATAATGATGCAAAAGACATTGCCTCTGAATTATTGGAGATAATAGAGAAGAAAATAAAAACAGAAGAAAAACTCCATTCAGAAATTAATACTTTAAAAAGAGAGTTAAGTTTTTTGAGGGATAAAGTAGAAAACCAACAATGGAGTAGCACAAGAAATTTTACTTAAGAGTTCGTTAAGGATCTTTACCAAATATATTAGAGAAAATTATGTCAATACTAAATGTAACTTGCCAAGCTTGCGGAGAGGCAGATCAAGTGAGCGATGATGCCAATCATGATACTTCGAAAAAATTCTTTGTATGGCCGAGTCATACTGACCACACAGGTTTAAATATTTATGCTTTTTTTTGTTTTTCGTGTGGAAGTATAAATTCTGCAGCTCCAGATGCAGGCAATTTAAAATATTTTATAACTTTTAAGTTAGATAAAGCTGATCTTAAACAATGGTGTACAAATAAAGATGTCGATCAAATGATTATGAAAAGACTTACAACAGCAGGATATTTATAAAAGTTTGGACCCTATAATTTTTTAATCTATCAACTTAAGAATACACCGTCTATAGGCTTTAGGACCCAATCCCTTGTCTTTGCAGACATCACTGATTGGTTCACCGTTTCTCCATATGCCTTTCTTAGGAGTCCCCTCAGGCGATGTTAAAGTCCCTTGACCATGTGGTTTGCCATTTTCCCACTCACCGACATATTTAAGTCCAGCAACAGTATAAGTCATAGTAGATATAGCACCTTTATGCTCGCCACGGTTCTTCGACTCACCCGCATATTGTTCCTCATCTGGAGAAGTAAAAGTGCCTTGCCCATGTGGCTCGCCTTCCTTAAATTCACCGGCATATTGTTCGCCTTCGGGAAATGTCATAATACCTTCCCCATGCGGTTTGCCATTCTTCCAATCACCGACATACTTGAATCCATCGGGAGATGTCAAAGTGCCTTGTCCATTAACACAATTACCTTTAATGCAATCCGCATGTAGATTTAAGGAGAACTGAGCAGATAACATGACTATTAGAATTATGAATATTCTTTTCATAACTCAATAATCATATCAAAAGATCACTAACGGCGGTGTTTAAAACACCAACCTTTGTGAATCTTGACAGGTCTTGTTAGGCTTTAGGTAGAGAAATTTGGGCATAGAATTTGAAAACACAATTGGAAGAAAAAGAAAATCCATATCTAAAAATAGGATTTTGGGATGGCCTAGCATACACAACACTCTTTGTTATTTTATTCCCATGGTCCTTGCTATACCTTTTAATTTTTCGAGGCATTGAAAATACCAAAGATTTTCTAGTTTTTTTTGTAAGAGATCTTTTGATCACAATAGTGATCACTGTAATTTCAATTATCTTAATAATTGTGCCAGCAATTTATTATCTAGTTTCTTGGATTGCACAGTTGTTAAGTTGAAGCGCTTTCCTGCTAACACTTAGGCTCCTGTTGAGTTATGCAATGTATACCTCCACCTCCAATTGCAATATCTGAGATCTGTACTTGGACTATAGTTCGATCTGGGTAAATCCTTTCATAAGTCTCGATAGCTAGATAATCTCTTTCATGATTATATCCTGGGACAATTACTGCACCATTAGCCAGATATGAATTGATGTATGATCTGCATTCATCAATAATCATTTTGATGACTCTTTTTATGATCTATTTTTCATGATTCATAAAGAGATAAAAACACTGTATTTTTTTCTAATCAATCAACGGTTTCTTTATTTTCATCAGATGATTTAGATACTGGAGATTTAACAGACACTTGAATATCGATATTGTCTGATAATCCTTCAATTGCTTTGTTTACTGATTTAATAATAGAATCAGTTAATCCATCTAAGCTTTCAATTGCACCATCAGAATCGACTTTAACACTAATATTAATATTAAGATCATCATGCTCATCGGATACACCTTCAGTTATCTCATTTAATATTTTATCAAAGTCAATATCTATATCTTCAGGGTTCTCAGAATCCATTTTAATGATGAAATTACCATTCGATTTCTCTGTAAAAACATGTTCCCCGTGTGGCTTTCCCATTTTTTTGATAACGATATGTTTTTTGCCTTTTTCATGTTCTTTTATAAACACAGAGTCATGTTTTGAGTCAATATCGTCACTGATCCAAACTGGGTCTGTATATCCATGAATAGGTTCTGCTAATCTTTGTTCTGGTTTGGTTAGAAGGATGGCGCCTGAGATTAATCCACCTATAATCAAAGATCCTATAATTGTCTCTTTCATATTAATTCTCACTTTTAACTAATAGTTTATAGCTTTCTTTATATACTCAAACAGCTTTAATGAATGTGTTTAAATTGTGAACTTTTAGACTACAATGAGAC
>Ga0114933_10004876_pt1 | contig 12353 bp, 11 predicted proteins | sample 4SBtaG_FD_89691 | JGI IMG/M metagenome (GOLD analysis project Ga0114933, IMG submission 89691) | Deep subsurface microbial communities from Kolumbo volcano to uncover new lineages of life (NeLLi) - 4SBTROV12_W25 metaG | ecosystem: Environmental > Aquatic > Marine > Volcanic | place: Kolumbo...
GGCCAGTCAATTTTCGATCCTGATGTAGCACTGGACCTAATGGTAGAAATGCAACAAGCGCGAGATAAAGCTGCCAGCACCGGTCAATTCGACGATGAGGCTGCACGCAATAGCGTCATCGGTGTTTATGATAGAGCTATAAAGAGAATGGAAGAGCTTATTGAGTCGGGCGGAAAGTAGGTTCCCTCGACCACCGTACTTGTACTCTGATTTTTCACCTCCCGCTGATTACACCATCTTCAATGACCGCCGGCACCGCTGAGAAATATCTAACCCTGACACTTTATTTCTTCGGGCTAACGTGTGTCCTCGCGTTTATCCCATTTGTCATGCCCGTTAGCTGGATGCAATGGGTACACGACCGCATTCTTGGGATGGGACAATTCCCGGAAGATCCGATTACGGTATATCTTGCTCGCTCCACCAGCGCACTTTGCGGCATGTACGGACTGTTGGGACTGTTAATGGCCAGGAACATACAAAAGTACGAAGGACTGATTTACCTTCATGGTCGTACCCTGCTGGTGGTTTGCATGATCGGCGTGTATCTCGCCTGGGAGTGCGGGTTACCGTTGGCATGGGTAATTATTGACGGAATTGGCGGAGCCGCACTCGGAATCGTTACAATTTACTTACATCAACAGGCCCGTCTGCAACCTTCCGACACTGACAATTAGCACTTGGCTGCCGAAAGTGTCGGCGTCTTCAAGAATCGTCTTCCGGAGAAACACTTGAATCCTTACCGCATGGCACGACCCCCACGAAGATGGAAACCCAAACTTTCACCATGGGTTGTCAGCCTCACCAAGAGATTTCGAAAGTGGCAGGGTCTAAAGACATGCCAACTTGAAGGGGTCGAAGTTCAAAACACCGAGATTGTCAGGGAGCAGATCAATCAGGGTAACGGCGTACTGATTACTCCTAACCATTCATCTCATGCAGACCCCTTCTCCATGAATGCTGCGGCAGATGCAACAGGTTTCCCGATGTACTTTATGGCAACATGGCATGTCTTTGAAAATCAGGGAAAGATTGGTCAGTGGCTCCTTCAGAAACACGGTGCGTTCAGCATCGACCGCGAAGGCACCGATATGGAGGCCATGAAGACTGCGCAAAGTATTTTGCAGGAAAAGAAATATCCGTTGGTAATCTTCCCGGAAGGCGAGGTATACCACACCAATGATCATGTGACTCCGTTTCGTGAAGGCGCAGCCGCATTAGCGTATCTCTCCGCCAGACGTGCTGATAGGAAAATCGTCTGCATTCCCACGGCGATCAAATACTGGTACACGAGTGATCCGATGCCGGAATTACTTAATCTGCTTACAGAGCTGGAAGCATCGATCCACTGGCGACCCTCACCGGAAAAACCAATGGTCGAGAGAATCTATCGACTTGGCTCGGCATTGATGGCGCTCAAAGAACTTGAACATCTGGATAGGGTACAGGAAGGTACATTACCGGAGCGTACAGAGCGGCTAGCCGACCACATCCTCTGTGTCCATGAAGTGAATCTGGAAATAAATGCCGGTGACAAGATGCTTCCCGAACGAGTCAAACAACTTCGTAACGAAGTTATAACGCGACTTGAGGCACTCGAACCAAATGATAAAGAGAAGCGTAAAGAGCTTGATCGCTATCTGGACGATGTGTTCCTTGCAGTGCAGCTCTTCAGTTATCCCGGGAATTACGTCTCAGAGAATCCGACGGTCGAGCGCATTGCCGAAACGCTCGACAAACTAGAAGAAGATGTGCTGGACAAGTATTCAGCAGGGATCCGAGCCACACGCAAGTCACTTGTACGCTTTGGAAATCCAATTGAGGTTGTCAGTGAAAAACGCCGAAATTACGCTTCTGAACTCACCGATCAGCTCCGGCAATCGGTACAGTCCATGCTTGATGATATTAATGCAAACCAATCCGAAAACTAAGTATTGAGCATGCAAGAGCGAAAGTGCCAGCCACGAATCCTGATTCTGCTGTTTGTGTGCCTTTATCCCGGATACTCATTCACCGCAGAGCCACCTCCACCTCAGCCACATCCGGAGTTTTATGCGCCGGTCGAAATGGTCACCGTCGGACAATGGCTTTACATCGCAAACCAGGATGCCGGAAGTGTCAGTGTTTTAAAGACCGGTGAAAACCGCATGTTCTCTGAAACTGGCATCGGCCAACGAATAAGCAGCATTGCTTGCGTCGGGTCACAAACGCGACTGCTTTTTACGGATGAAGCAAAACATGAGCTCGTGATTTCCTCTCTTGTTCAGGGACACGTCTCGGATTTAAAGCGAATAAAAGTCCCCTACTCTCCCGTAGGTGTAAAAAGTACATCGGACGGAACACTTGCGGTTGTTGCATCCTTATGGGCCAGACAGGTGACACTTGTCGACATCAATGAGACAACTAAACAAGATTTAGAAATTTCCAAAACGATCAATATTCCTTTTAATCCAAAGGAAGTCTGGATTTCCGATGACGATCGTTTTGCGATTGTATCGGATGCCTTTGCTGGCCATATAGCCACAATTAATCTGACAGAAAGACGATTGGCCGGAACCTTTAATGTCAACGTGCAGAATATCCGTGGATTAACAACAAGTATCGACGGAGAGTATCTGACATTTTCACACCAGCTTCTGAGTCCAAACTCAGCCACCGTGCGAAACAACGTCTTTTGGGGCAACACTCTTGAGAACCTCATTCGCAGTGTCCCGCTTGATGTACTGTTCGCACCACAACCGGATCCACAATCCATAACAAAAGTAACGCATTGGCTGCAGTATCCTGTCGGGAGTCCCGGGAACGCCGCCGGGGATCCCGGCGATATCCTGTTTACGAGTGACGGAGAGTTATTCATTTGCTTCGGCGGTACCAGTCAGATTGCTCATGGAAAAGACATGCACAATCTCCTGAAACGCATCAATGTCGGAAGTCGACCTATCGCACTAGCTGTGGATCAAACTGAGCAGTTTATATATATCGCTAGCCACTTTGACGACTCGATTGAAATATTCGATCGCAAATTGAATCGGGTGGTTAAGAAACTACCTCTTGGTGATGGACAACCAACTCACTCACTCGCTGACAATGGCAAACGTCTTTTTTACAATTCTCGTTTGTCACTTGATGGGTGGTACAGCTGTAACAGTTGTCATGTAGATGGTCACACGGTGGGCGGGCTAAACGAGAATCTAAGTGACGCTAACAAGTTTTCGCCTAAACGGATTCTCTCACTGCTGGGGACCGGTGAAACGGGACCGTGGGCTTGGCTGGGAAACAGGATTGACCTGGATGGTCAGGTACTCAAGTCGATACACGTCACAATGCAGGGTGGCAATTCCGGACTCGCCAAAGGTAATCCGGCACCTTCAATCTCGGCGTTTCTGCGAACACTTCAGCCTCCACCTGGAGTACGGACAGCACGTGGAGAGTTGATTGAAGAACAGATTGAGCGAGGATCACAACTGTTTGAGACTCTCAAATGCAGCAAGTGCCACGCACCACCAACGTACACCACGGTCAACACCTACGACGTTGGCATTCGGGACGAACACGGATTGAAGGACTTCAACCCACCGTCACTGCGTGGTGTCAGCCAACGTTATGGACTCTTTCACGACAATCGTGCAGCAGACGTGAGAGCGGTTTTGGAAGATCATGCACATCCAGATGACACCATCAACTTATCTGAAAAAGATCTGGAGTCGCTTATCCACTTTCTCGAGTCGATTTAGTGACCTGGTGACTCGCTGTTTATTCCTCGTCAGTGGAAATAGTGGCCAGTATGGCATTAAGTTTATCTCTCAATTCAGTTTTCAGCGTTTGAATCGCACGAGACTGAACGGTGGCTTCGAGTTGTCTGACAAGTCCACCTAATTTAGAGAGAATTGAAGCCACCTCGTCTGATTCACCGCGTGCCTGAGCAATATTGGCCTGCCCGCACAATCCAAATGCACGTAGCTCAATATCATCGCCATCTAAATTGCTCAGGCGAATATAAATACGATTTGCTTTTTCTAGCTGATCTTGTTGCTGGTATAAATTCGCCAGATGCCTGTCGACCAACAGGGCATAGTGCTGATTTGTTGAACTTTCACCGGGTGGAAAGTACCGTTTGACGCTTAGTAAAGCTTCTTGCGTGTTGATTAATGCAGCAAAAGTAAACTGATCTTTAACCGTCGACTTCATTTCAATCTCATTCGCTACACCTACATCGGCATCATCAAGCAATGAGGGTGGGGTGTATGAGGTACCAAAGGCTGCGCCAACCGCGAACATCAAGACAAGGGCCACGATCCAACGACCGTTAAGCAGCTTAGACGCGCCTTGCGTTGTCTTCATCAGCGTGCTTAGTTGCTGAGTAATCTCCATGCGACCGTCAGGATACTCACTTAATGAGGCATCTCCCAATTCGATGTTGGGCACCCAGTGATCATCAACATTGCCGATGTCAATTTTCCGCAAATGATCAATTAACTCTGCAGCTGACTGGTAACGGCTATCCGGTTCTTTGGAAAGCAATTGATGAATCAGTGCCGCAATATCGTCCGGCAGATCACTGCGCAAATCCAGAATGTGCACCGGATCTTTTTTCAGGTGCTGGACTGCAATACTCAACACGTTGTCACCTTCAAACGGAGTCCGACCACTGAACATGTGGTATGCAGTCACACCAAGTGAATAGAGATCGCTTCTCGGATCAATTTGCCCACCTTCTGCTTGCTCAGGACTCATGTAAAGCGGTGTTCCCATGGTCATTCCAACCTGAGTTGCATCCGTAGGATCGCCGCTGTCGGCGACACGTGCTAGCCCAAAGTCCGCAACCTTTACCTCACCAATTGGTGAAAGCATGATGTTCTCAGGCTTGATGTCACGGTGAATGATCCCGCTTTGCCCCGCCTTATGAAGCGCGGCGGCCACCTGACGTAAAACACTAAGCCCCATTTGCATGTCCACCACACCTTGAGCTTGCATATACTGGCGAAGATTCTGGCCAGGCACATACTCTTGAGCGATAAAGTGGACACCGTCTGTTTGTCCGACTTCATGGATTTGCACGATATTTGCATGAACGAGCGCAGCGGCTGCCTGCGCTTCTTTATGGAATCGCCGCACATATGATTCGTCTTCGGCCAAGTCAGACTTGAGTACCTTGATTGCCACACGCCGCTTGAGTGACATCTGTTCAGCCAGATACACAACGCTCATACCACCGCGGCCAAGCCGCCGTAGCATTCTGTAATCTCCCAGTTGCCGACCGGCCAAACTAAGATTCAGATTTGCGTCATTTGATGCCATCTATTTCACGCTGTAATTGATCAACACTTAATGATCTATTTGCGAAGCAACCTCGATATTGACAAGTTGATTCAGGCTTCCGGACTCAAAACCACTCAGGTCAAGCGAAACAAACTTAAAACCAATCTCTTTTAAGTACGTAACGAGCGGGACTCTTAGTTCATCGGAAGCAACCTTGGCAACTTCGTCTGCTGGCACTTCAATGCGGGCAATATCTCCGCCATGGTATCGCACCCGGAGGTTTACAAATCCGTTTTCCTTGAGCCATTGCTCAGCCTGGTCCACCATTTGTAATCGCTCGGGGGTCACTTCTTCGCCATAAGCAATCCGACTCGACAAACAGGGAGATGCTGGCTTGTCCCAAGTTGGTAAGTCCCAGCCTTCGGCAAGCACCCTTACGTCCCTCTTGTTCATACCACACTCTGCAAGTGGACTCACAACTGAATGCTCACTCGCGGCTTTGAGACCGGGTCGATAATCACCAAGGTCATCGGTGTTTGTGCCATTGAAAACGGCTTGAACGTCTAGAGATTCCGACAAACCGTCGAGTTGGGAATAAAGCTCGGTCTTGCAATGGTAGCAGCGGTCCTTGCTGTTTTGCACATAGAGCGGATTGTCAAATTCGTTTGTCTCAACAACGCGATGCACAATTCCGATTTCAGCGGCAATGCGTCTGGCATCATCCAGTTCACCACTTGCCAGACTCGCACTGGTCGCGGTCACCGCAATTGAATTTTCGCAAAGTGCCAGATGGGCAGCTTTCGCAACGACGGTGCTATCCACACCGGCAGACATAGCCACAGCGCAGCTTTCAAACTGTGAGATGAAACTCAGTAATTCATTTTGTAACGACTCAAATGACCGCATACTTCTATTTTACTGACTCACCGAAGAAGGAAACGGGTAAAATCCGGCGATTACCATTCCCCTGGTGATGGCGTTGGATCAGGTATTAAAATTGATATGTCAGTAAAAAGGCTTCCGCCGCAATGCCGTGGCAGTGAGTTTTGTGAGAGCCCGCAATATCCAAAGGGGGGACGTAGACTCCGGGACGCGAGATCCGCAATGACCCGCCGTCTGGTGACGAGCGGGCGCGGCCTGCCGCATAGCCAGAGTCGAAAATAAGTCCCCTACAGACCTCTTATCGGCTCCCCAAAAAATCAGCACCGTCAACACGAACATGGAAGAAGCCATGTATGGATTTTGATGCAGGTACACCGTCGTACCTGTTGGAATCGTAGCAATCTCAAGGCGTTAATGCAAATCGCTGTCGATGCGTTCAGGACAACTCTGGCTATCGAAACGGGTTACCGGTCCTTAATAGGATTTAGGTAAACTCTTTATTGACGGGATCCATGACCTTCGTATTACGTTCGACCGCAAGTACGACGGTTCGTTCGTGGATGCCATCCTTAGTGGTAGCCACAAGCGGAATGACCTGTCGGCGATCTGGCATATGTTGACGCACAGTAAACGTGCCATCCGGACGAAGTTTGAGTGGCTTTCCATTCAATGTTAATGCAGCATCGTTATCTGTCTTTCCGTAGATAATTAACTCTGCATCAACGTCAAATCGAAGCACATCTTCTAGATTAATTTCACGATGTATATTTACTGACGGAAGCGTGGAGTTCATTGGGCGTCGAAGGCGTTCTTCAAACAGCTCTTTTAACTCGCGGCTATCAGTGCTTGCCTTTCCACCGCCACTCATCACGTAGATTCGTTCGTAATCTTCGGCAACGTCAGACCAGTTATTGTCAATCGCATCCGATGTACCAGGTTTGGGCGTGGAAACGACATTGCTTCGGCCAATGCTGTGGAACTGACCATTGTCAGCCAAATAACCAAGTTCAATGCGATAGCTCTTCGGAGGATCAAAGACGTCGATATACCAATTGGTCACACCCGAGTGAATCTCGATGTCCCGCACAACGTTAGACATAACATTCGTGGTTGTTTCGTGTTCCAGTTCGTAAAGCCGGATAATTGGTCTGGCTGAATGCCAGTTCTCGTTCATGGCGGCGCGAACTCGCTCGACACTACGACGGGTAACCTGCCAGCAAGCGTGAAGCCAGTACGAGTCACGAACGAGCAAGACAACCCGGTTCTTTGTCCGGCTACTCTCAACAGATTTAGCTGTTGCCATGACCGGTGCTAGGCTTAAATCCTTTTGCTGCTCACGTAACTCGCGTCTCTTGCGGATTCTCTTCAATGCGACGGTGCTACGAGGTGCTGACTTACGCGTAGCCTTGCTTCGATTTGCTGTTGTCACTTTTCGCGATGATCGGGATGGTGACTTCCTGGAACTGCGTGTAGATGAAGATTTTGTTGCGCGCGTCTTAGCTGCCTTTGCTGCCGCAACCTTTCTCACTAACACCTTTACTAATTCATCCTTTTTCATGGATGTGTAGCCTGAAATTCCAAGATCACGTGCGATCTTACCGAGTTCTTTGACCGTACTGGACTTTAGCTTTACCGTTGAAATCAAAACGGATCTCCTTGAAGTGACGTTTATTCATGTCGAATCACGGCAAACAAAATGTCTGTCAACGGCAACTAAATCATTAAAAGCTAAATAACTGCAATTGCAGGATTCAAGGTGATTCGATGCCTGATAACTTTCAGTTGGTGTGATTCGAGCTGGAATTCAGTTGCAACCAGGGGTGGGTGTCGGCTTTAGTTCCGACCAATTGTTGCGTGCCATGGTGGGCGGTTTATAGTTTCCGTACCGCTACGTCCGTGTAGAATTCTCCGTCAGATAAACACAGCTTCCAAATTGCTGTGTCATTGAGATTGGCTATCAAGTTTGAAATCGTCAATCCGTGTATCCAGCCGGTTTAGCAAAACAGTGCTTTGATTGCTCAATTCAAAACATAAAGTTCTTTCGCAGAACAACTCAGCAAGTTATTGCCTGAGGTAACACTAAACAAAAACAGAATCATGTTCAAGTTGAATGCCCCCCATTAGGGGGTATAATTCCATTATTCATTCGACTGGTAAAGATGAATTATCTGAAAATGTGGGGCTAATCATCCAACTTGAATCTTGGTGTGAATCGCTGATTGTATGGGTCAAACAGAGCCGTGAATGTGCCCAAGGTGCTCGCGGCGGTGAAAAGTTGGAATTCTGGCGGTGGTCGACAGTGGAGGCATGTGAAAAAAGGTCTATAAAAGTACTGTTTTATTGAGGTTGGGTTTGTTGACCTACTGCCCCAGAGAGGATAAATTAACCGGCTTCACGCGGTATTTAAAATCGGTAATTCAGGTAAACTCTGCAAACAGATAACACGAGACTTTGCGAGATTGGTACACTCCTTATTAGCTAAGGAATTACGACCCAACAAGGCGTGAAGTTTCAACAGCAGGGACGCCATGAATGTCGATCGTGAATTTTTTCACAAATGAATACCACACCCCCAAACTCTGGTGGCTCAAAGAGTAGTCAAAGTGCGATAGCAGAAGGCTACATGTGGGCGACCCGTATAACAACGATTGCTATCGAGATGGTGGCTCCCGGATTGGGAGGCATGTGGCTGGATGAGCGATACGATACGAACGTATGGGGCACTGTCGGTTGGATCCTTGGTCCGATTGTTGGGATTTATCATTTGATTCAGATAGCCGTAAAGGAAGCTGGGCCAGGTGGTATGCAATCCAAACGGGAGGTCAAACCTTGACTGTAGAAGAAAAGGTGGAGCAACCGGCGACAACTGCTGGAGAGTCTCCAGGAAAGTCGGCATTAAAGCTGACTTTGATCCTGGTGGTTGCCACGCTCGGATTCGTCTGGTGGGGCAATCGGGCATCCGGCATTGATGGAGTGAAGGCAGCGGCCATTGCAGGTTTGTTATGTTGGCTCGGAGCGATCCCGGCATTAATGGTAACAAGTCGTTTTGCAGGCGGCGCCAACGCATCATCAGGTATTTTGTTAGGTTCGGCACTGCGGACGGGAGTTCCGCTCATTGGAATTGGATTTTTGCATTTCAATGCCCCGGATCTTAGCGATGCCAACATTGCATATTACGGGGTGGGTTTGTACCTAATCTCGCTTGCAACTGAAACATACGTAGCCATCAACATCATCAAACAGGCTTCCGAGACAACCGAGGCGAACTGATACATGGCCGACCCGATATTTCATATCAAGGATTCATACTTTTTCGAAGTTCCGCGTTTTCTCCACCCGTCAGATCGGGAGAACGCCAAGGATTTCCCAAACGTATGGGTCAAGCTAGACAAAGACTTTCAAGAGCAGCAGGCTCATGCAATTCAGGAAGCATACACTGGCTCATCAGAACTTCCTTCGATAGCCGACTGGCATGATTGGCAGCATGCCGGCAACAGCCATGCGAATTTTGCAGCACCGTACTATGAGTACGTCGAGCATCATGTGGAATCCTTAAAGGATATTTCGCAAGATCAAGCCTGGGAAACAGTTGTTGCTGAGCATTCCTCAGCAAAGTACGTAGAGAAATACAAAGAGTCCGCGAGTTGGGATGCCCAGAAACTTGAGGACTATAATTTTCACTTATCCGGCAAAGTCTTAATCCCACAACCATTTGGTACGCTGCGGAATCTACATGAACAGGAATCCGGATTCGCAATTTCCAAATTTATGGTGATTGAGGTATTTCTAGCTGTATTACTGCTATTTGTATTTGGCCGGTTAAGCAAGAAGGTGCGATCAGGCGAGCCTGTAAGAGGAAAGCTTTCAAATCTTTTCGAAGTCTTCCTGCTCTTCATCCGAGACGATGTAGCTCGACCATCGATCGGAAGTGACGCTGATTTTCACCACGGGCACGACGATCATGATGACCACGGCGGGCACGATGACCATCACGATCATGGGCCTCCGACCTATCGCATCGCAGACAAAATCACACCAATTTTATGGACGCTGTTCCTTTTCATCCTTGGCTGCAACCTCGCAGGTATGATTCCCTGGGTTGGTTCGCCGACGGGTGTTTTAGCGGTAACAGCTGCCTTGGCAACGGGTACATTTGTAACGACGGTGATTGCCGGGTCAATTATTCACAAGCCAATTGGCTTCTGGTTGAATCAGATCCCGTCATTGGAACTTAGTTTTGCCATTGCCCTGATCATCAAACCGATGCTGTGGGTTATTGAAATTGCAGGACTATTTATAAAGCACGGCGTATTGGCCATTCGTTTGTTAGCCAACCTTGTTGCGGGTCACTTGGTCTTGCTTTCCCTTATGGGACTAGGCATGGCGGCAGCAAACCTCGGTGCCGGCGGTTTTTACTCGATTGCCGGTGTTTCGGTAATCGGCTCAGCTGCTCTTAGTTGCCTGGAATTGTTTGTTGCATTCCTACAAGCATATGTGTTTACGCTACTTTCGGCACTATTTATTGGTGCTGCGATGCACCACCACTAAGCACCTGGCCACACGACTTACCAATACATTTAAACAACACGATTAAGTTAAACGAACTTGTTCGCATCCTTTAAGGTGAAAACAGTGGAAAACAACCGTCTTTCATTTTCATTTTTGATTCTCGCAGTCACGGTGTTTGCAATTCATCAAAGCGGAAATTCCATTTACGCTGCCGATGCAGATGCTGGCTCTGAAGCACACGCTGAAGACGGCCATGGCGAAGACAGTCAAGACGACGCGCATGCAACGGACAGCCATGGCAATGATAGTCACGCTGACGGCCACGAAGGTGGTCACGGTCACGACGAGTCAAATCTCGTGCACGGCAACGCTTCAGCCGGACTCAAAGACATTATTGAATTCAAACCTGATCTGGCTGTTTTTTCATTCATCGTCTTTGCCCTGCTCGTATTGGTGCTGTGGAAGTTTGCATTTGGTCCGATCATTGGCGGCCTGAATGCTCGAGAAGAAAGAATTCAGGGTCAGATTGCAACGGCACAGGAAGCCGCTGGCAAAGCGGAAGCAATGCTTGCCGATTATGAAGCTAAGCTGGCAAACGCAGCAAACGATGCAAACGAAATCGTTGCTGAAGGCCGTCGGGATGCTGAAACGACACGCGATCGGGTTGTTGCTGAAGCAGAAGAGGCGGCACAACGCGAAAAAGACCGAGCACTCAATGAGATCGAGATTGCTAAGAACGCTGCACTACAAGCCGTTGCTGAACAAGCAACTGATATGGCAGTGGGACTGGCAGGCGACATCATCGGGTCTGAACTTGACCGCGATGACCATGAACAGTTGATCCAGCAGGCGTTGAGCAATCTAGACGGCTAAGCCTCAATGGCCAACGCCGATTATAGAATCGAATTACAAAACACCCTAACGCATTCAAAACAAATCATGTCAGAAGAACAACGACACGAAACAGTATTGGACATCGGCCACCAACAGTTGGGCGAAGTCTACGCGAATGCACTTATCAGTGCTGCGGATGCGGATCCAACGACTGAAGCACTGGCTGTCGTCGAGGAACTTCAGGCCTTCGTAAGTGAAGTGCTTAATAAAGTCGATGGTCTTGAAAACACGCTCGCTTCACGACGCGTTTCACACGAAGTCAAGGAATCACTACTTGATAAGGCCATTGGCACGAGTGCTTCGAAGGTGACTCTGAACTTCCTAAAAGTCGTTTCAAAACATGATCGCATGGAAGCCTTACGATCCATTAGTGCCGCCGCTCGCGAACAACTCAATACCCTGCAGGGCCGCATCGCTGTATCGGTTACAACAGCAGACGCAGTGGATTCTGCTGCTCTTGAAAACATCCAAGCCAAATTGGAAGAAAAACTAGGTTCAAAGGTCGACATCCAAGCGAAAGTCGATCCAACACTAATCGGAGGCACGGTTATTCGTGTCGGTGACACGCTTTATGATGGAAGTGTGGCAAACCGGCTAAAGAAAATCCGTTCTTCGGCAAAGGAAAACACCATTCGTCAGATCCGCCTGGAGACAGAACGATTTACAGCAGCTCAGTAAGCTGTTCGCTAAACGATTTGTACCGGTTGTGGATCGGTGATTTATTAACGATTAAAGGACAAGTTCATGAAATTCAACGCTGACGAAATCGCATCAGTCCTGCAGCAGGAAATCTCGCAGTACGAAAGCCA
>Ga0114933_10004878_pt1 | contig 12352 bp, 11 predicted proteins | sample 4SBtaG_FD_89691 | JGI IMG/M metagenome (GOLD analysis project Ga0114933, IMG submission 89691) | Deep subsurface microbial communities from Kolumbo volcano to uncover new lineages of life (NeLLi) - 4SBTROV12_W25 metaG | ecosystem: Environmental > Aquatic > Marine > Volcanic | place: Kolumbo...
ATCCTCTTCTAATATATCAATGGAACTTGTGATTCTTGCCCACATAAATGCACCAAACATCGTGTAGTCAGAAAATGAAGCGGACCTTCCTCCAAGAAAGGGATTTAATTCTAATACTTTTCTAACAGGAAATAGTGTTCGCTTTAGTAAGGTTCTTGTCTCTTCTCTACCTTTTACAACTTCTTCTAGCGACATTTTAAATCGTTCCTCACGAGAACGACGGAAGTATTCTCTATCAATGGGGTCAATAACATCAAGAATATCTCTTACTACGCATTTTGCTACCAGAGGGTGTATTTGGCTATCAACCCAACTCGCCATGAATCTCTCTACAGACCTGTTAGTAGAACTAGAAAAAAGTGTTGGTTTATTTGCATAATGATCTTCGAGGTATTCTGCAATCCTCCAGCTGTCAGACACTGTCACCTTGTCGTCCTTTATTACGGGAACTAATTCTTGGCCGGAGAACGTCAATTTATCTTTCTGAGAAAATTTTACTAATTCAACCTCAGTTTCCTCCTCCATCCCCAGATGCGCTAGGGCCATACGTATCCGCCAACCGAAGGGGCTGAAGCGTTTATTATCTGCACCGGAAAGATCAAAAAATTTCATATTAAACCCAATAACAATAAACATAGCTGATTTTTTAGATAAAAGATCCGAAGGCACCAAGCTAAAGTAGAACATTTAGATAGCTTAATCACAAACTTCTTCGTCTAACATTTAAATTATCTACAATATGTTTAATGGTTTTGTAGTATGCAAAACAGTGATCAACTGAGATATTCTGATAAAAAAGTAAAGTTGGTGCGCGTACTTTGTTCAGAATTACTGTCTTCGAACCATTTAAAGTGAAAAGTTTCCGATTTCAATGGCCGGCAGACCTTATGACGTCTTGGGCATTTGAAATGGAAATCTTGATATTGGGTTGGTACGTCATTGTCGAAACACAATCAGTACTTTCACTCACGCTTTTTGCCTCACTTCAATGGCTTGGCACGCTCTTAGCGCCATATCTTGGTGCATTGGGAGATAGATTTGGTCGCCGAACTTTACTTTGTTTTCTGAGATTAATTTATCTGGCTTTGAGCTTTACCCTCATGACATTGGCGCTAACTAACTCATTGGAACCTATACACGTTTACCTCGTCAGCTTATTGGCTGGTTTAGCGCGACCATCAGATCTTGTAATGCGAAATGGTTTAATTGGGGATACAATATCGGAATCCAAACTTATGTCTGCTATGGGCCTGTCCCGTACCACCATGGATACAGCACGAATTATTGGTGCTCTTTTTGGAGCCGGGTTATTTTCCCTGTTTGGGCTTGGTGTTGCGTATATTATTGTGAGTTTGTTTTATGCAATTAGCTTCTTTTTAACTCTTGGCGTCTCAGGAATAAAAACTAATCCATCGGCTATAAACAGCAGAAAACCAGAATCAATATTTTTTAACCTCAAACAAGGTTTCGTATATGTTTGGCAGACCCCTGCTTTATTAGCTGCAATGTGGTTAGCTTTCCTTGTAAATTTAACAGTATTTCCTGTAAGTCATGGCATTCTGCCGTATGTAGCTAAAAGTATTTATGAAGTGGACGAAAGCGGACTTAGCCACTTAGTTGCTGCCTACGCTTTTGGAGCTCTCCTAGGCTCAATTACAATGGTTTTTATTAAGTTAAAGAAAAACCCGGCACGTTTTATGATAATTAATATTTTTTTAATGCATGTACTAATAATAATTTTTGCGCACATCGAAACTAAGATCGGTGGTCAAATATTATTATTTTTTGCCGGCTATATCCAAAGCTTAGCAATGATTTCTCTTGTCGTGACACTCCTAGCTATAGCTAGTGGCAAGTTTAGGGGGTTAGTGATGGGGGTTCGAATGATGGCCGTCTATGGACTTCCAGTGGGCTTAATGGTTTCCGGATATCTTATTGAACTATTGGGGTATAGTTGGAGCGTTATGCTATATGGCATTGTTGGACTATTATTGAGTGCATCAGTCGCTACTAAGTGGCGGAATCAGATATGGTTTGAGCGTTAAGAGATGAATGTAATTAATTACTTCTTTTGTTCAATATTTCCTTAAATTTGGCAAGCGCCCCTTTCTGGTTTTCTCCCGAAAAGCTTGCAGCAACGTATCTGTCTGGTCTGATTAGAATGATCTGGTCCCGATGAGCCCGCAATTTTTTTAATAAGCTATCCGCTTTTGGAACCAAATTCGTAACATAATCAGAAGATCTGAAAGGCGGCTGACCTATAAAAATTGTTTTTATTTGCGTTTTATAAAAAAAGCTTTTGCTAACCTCAGTAGCGTTTTCAATAAGGTTCTTGTCCTGAATAATTAACGCGAAGTCGTTTCCTAAAAAATCGTCAAGCTGTTGTTCTGGGGAGTTCATTTGTTCGACAGCTAGTTGGGGTAACATTTGGCCTACTAGTGACCCTGAAAATTTTTGATGATGTAGATCTACAAATGCACCTTTTTTATAGTGAGGGGGTGGTTTAAATTTCATTGTAATAATGTAATCCCTTGCTGCTGGAAATCGATCCAACCATTCAACTAGTTTATTCCTAAATTCAATATCCTGTTCCTTTTTGGGCATAACGATATCCCCCATCGCTATAGCTAATTCTATCATGGCTTTAGCGGGCTCTCTTCTTTCTAGTTCATAAGTGTCTAAAAGTGTTTCTGAAGCTTCGTCTTTCAAAATTATAGCTAGCTTCCATGCTAAGTTATGAACGTCCCTCAACCCGCTGTTTAAACCCTGGCCCGCGAATGGCGGCGTAAGATGAGCGGCATCACCAGCTAAAAGGATTTTCCCAACCCGCCATTTTTCCGCAATTTTGGCCTCAAAGGTGTAAACCGTCGAGCGGACGATGTCTTTAGGGTTAATCGTCCGGATGGAGCTTAATCTTTCTCGTATGTTTTGGAACTCTAGTAGTTTTTGAGCTTCTTCCTCTGGCTGAATTCTATATTCATACCGACGACCTTTATTGGGAGCTGGAATACTAACGTAAGGCCGATCTCTTCGGCAGTAGAACTTGGAGACGGGTTCGTGATCTGGATCATTTGACGTATCAACGATGACCCAATCCTCAGGATATGTTTCACCTATCATCTTTATATTCAATTTTTGACGAACATCGCTCTTTGCGCCATCGGTTCCGATGAGGTATTTGCAAAAGAGGTAATGGCTTTTGTTGCCAGGCGTAAAAACTTCGACTTCTATCCCATTACCGGTTTCCGAAAAATCAATAAGTTTATAATCATAAAAGACATTTGCCTGTTGAAACCTATTCAAGCCATTTGCAAGTATTTGGTCTAGCTTTGGTTGAAAAAAATGTGTGCGTCTGGGAAAACCAAACTCTACTGGTCCGGGGCCCACTTCAGCAAATGGGGAACCATCTTCCCCATAGTATCGAGCGCCTTTACCTGGTATTGTTGATGGAAGAAATTTTTTGTGCAAGCCAGTGGCTTGAATAGTTCGGCAGCCCTCATCGTCTAATGTAATTGCTCTTGGGATATCAAAGGGCCGTTTGTTCTTTTCAAGAACAACTACCCCGATTGCCGACTGTCCGAGCAAATTAGCTAGTGTAAGTCCTACTGGCCCAGCGCCTGAGATAACAACATCGGTCTCTTTTGGTAAAAAAGTCATGTTTGTCCAGGCCCCATTTCATTGTGTGCTCAATATGCGGTGGGAAGATAGCTTATTATGATTTGAGCAATTAGAGATTAACAATTCCCATTTGTGCAGAGTAGTGCTCACGCACGGCCGATAGATTTTAATTGAAAGTATGATTTTCATATAGTCATTCTGGATCTAAAATTATGTTCTATTTATTTTTTTGGGACACCCTCGACAACCATTAATGTTCCGTTTGAACCTGCTTGACGGAGTTTCACTAGTTGCGTGTACTCATTAGAATAATACCACTCCAGTGCTTTATCGTAGTTTTCGAATTCTACAATCACAGTTCGATTTCCTACAAATGGGATCCCTTCCAGCGTTTTCTGCTTTCCGCCTCTGGCTAAGTATTTACCGCCATAACTTTCAGTCACAGATGGAACTTGAAGTCTATATTTTTCAAAATTATCAATGTTAGTAACATCTACGCTTGCAATTACATATGCTGGGCTCATTTTCTCCTCCAAATGATGGTTGGCAGTTTGTTATGCTTTTTTATTAAAAAATCAATATTTCCCAAAAATGATAAGGTAAAGTTGAGTTGTTTGTGTAATTTCCCCCCCTTTTCTGTTAGATAGAAAAAATGATGATCCACTAAGGTAAATTTTGGCATCCTTGCGACTTGTAAAAAACCGGTATGACCCAAGATCGAAAACATAGTAAAACAAATTTGTTGAATTGACATCCATTAGAGCAGGCTACCTTAAATGACAGATAAACTTGCTATAGCGCTGGCGCAATTAAACCCAACTGTGGGTAAAATTGACGCCAATTTAAATAAATTACGCGGAATAAGAAAAAAGGCAGCGGATGAAGGAGCTGATCTTTTATTGACTTCCGAGCTTTATACTTGTGGATATCCTCCAGAGGACCTTGTTCGGAAACCGCAATTTATTGCCTCGCTGCGCAATGCGGTGGAAGCGTTTGCAGCTGAAACGAAGGACGGGGGACCGGCGGTGCTTCTAGGAACCCCTTGGGTAGAGGGCGACCGTTTGCACAACTCGTTAGTATTTCTCGAGGATGGCATGGTACGTACAGCCAGGCATAAATATGATCTTCCAAACTATGGCGTTTTTGATGAGAAAAGAGTTTTTGATGCTGGTCCTATGCCTGGCCCAATAAGTTTTAAAGACGTTCGAATAGGAGTCCCAATTTGCGAGGATATTTGGACGCCAGAAGTTGTCGAATGTATCACGGAGACTGGTGGTGAGATTATTTTAGTACCGAATGGGTCGCCGTTTGAGGCAGGAAAAACAGACATGAGAGTCCATCACGCAGTTGCCAGAGTAGTGGAATCTAGGCGCCCACTTGTATATCTTAATCAAATAGGTGGACAAGATGAATTGGTGTTCGACGGTGCCTCTTTCGTAATGAATGCAGATCGCACAATCAGCTGGCAGCTTGCCGCATGGCAAGAAGAATTAGCCGTTACCAGCTGGAAAAGAAGAGGTGACGGGTGGTTTTGTGAACAGGGAAATACGAGCAATATTGAAAGTGGATTGGAATCAACCTATCAGGCAATGACACTTGGTCTAAGAGACTATGTAAATAAAAATGGTTTTCCTGGGGTTATTTTAGGAATGTCTGGTGGTATCGACTCTGCTATCAGCGCCGCGGTAGCGGTTGATGCATTAGGACCGGACCGTGTGCACTGTGTCATGATGCCGTCGCCATACACAAGTCGCGAAAGTCTTGAGGATGCAGCTTCTGCTGCTGAGATGCTAGGTGTTAAAATCGATACAGTGCCTATTGGACCAGCAATGGAGGCTTTCGAAGATATGTTGTCAGATCATTTTGAAGGATCAGAGGCAGGGATTGCTGAAGAGAATATACAGTCGCGTTCTAGAGGACTAACACTTATGGCGTTATCCAATAAATTGGGAGCAATGGTATTATCTACCGGTAACAAGTCTGAAATGTCTGTTGGCTATGCGACCCTATACGGCGATATGTGTGGGGGATATTCAGTACTAAAAGATGTCTATAAGATGACGGTCTTTGAATTATCTAGGTGGCGGAATAAAACAAAACCGAATGGTTCATTGGGTCCAGCGGGTACAGTTATGCCGGAAAGAATTATTTCCAAACCTCCCTCCGCGGAACTAAAGCCGGACCAAAAGGATGAGGATACTCTCCCACCATACGATGAACTAGACGCAATATTGCATGGTTTGATTGAGGATGAGGCAAATGTTCAAGATATAGCCTCTAGAGGTTTTGATATTGAAGTAGTTATGAAAATTTGGCAAATGTTGGACAGAGCTGAATACAAGCGCAGGCAAGCACCGCCAGGCGTCAAAATAGGTCACAGGGCATTTGGGAGGGATCGAAGATATCCTATCACCAATTCTTTTAAAGCTTCATATCAACTAGACAACAATTGAGAGTTTCTTGCGTAAAATGGATGCCAAGGCTGATAAAACTTTATCATTTTACGATACTTTTTCTCGTCGTAGGGTTCCCCTTGTGCCTTTGGACCCCAAAAACGTAAGATTATACGTGTGCGGTCCCACTGTTTATGATTATGCCCATATTGGCAATGCTAGGCCTGTTGTCGTTTTTGATGTTTTGTATCGTCTTCTTAGGCATTTGTTCCCAAAAGTGACTTACGTCAGAAACATAACGGATGTTGATGACAAAATTAACGAACGGGCTATTACAAGTGGCAGGTCAATCCAGGAAATCACAGACGAAACCACGCGCATATTCCACTTAGATATGGACGCTTTGGGAGCGTTAGCTCCAGATATTGAGCCTAGAGCTACGGAACATATACCGCAAATGGTTGAGATGATAGAATGTCTCATCGAAAAAGGGCATGCATACGAAAACCAAGGACATGTATTATTCAACGTTCCATCCATGCCAGATTATGGCCAACTATCTGGAAGGGACCGTGATGAGCAGATTGCTGGGGCTAGAGTGGACGTCGCTCCGTATAAAAATGACCCCGCCGATTTTATTTTGTGGAAACCTTCAGAAAACAGTGCCCCTGGATGGGATAGCCCCTGGGGTTTTGGAAGGCCGGGCTGGCATATAGAATGTTCAGCAATGAGTAAGATGTATCTTGGTGAAACATTTGATATTCATGCTGGGGGAATAGACCTAGTATTTCCGCATCACGAAAATGAAATTGCTCAATCTAGGTGTGCGTTTGGAACGTGCAAAATGGCAAATATGTGGATGCACAACGGCTACGTCACAGTTGAAGGTGAGAAAATGTCTAAGTCACTGGGTAATTTCTATACGGTTAACGATCTCTTAAAGGATTGGCCAGGAGAAACTATTCGGTACGCATTGTTATCAGGTCATTACCGTGCTCCTCTTAATTATTCAATTAAGGGACTATCAGACGCTCAGGGTGCTTTGGACCGTCTCTATCAATCTCTTCGACTTTCTGAAGATATCGAACGGCAGAGCGCTTTTGCTGGAGAAGCAGTATTGGAAGCGTTAGCGGATGATCTCAATACGCCCGTTGCCCTATCCAAGTTACATGCCTTGGCTAGGAGGTTAAATAAAACTAGTGATAATGAAGAAAAAAAGAAGGCAAGATCAGAGATGATCGGATCGGCTAAACTTCTTGGCCTCCTCAACGAAAAGCCTGATAACTGGTTTCAAAAAGGATCAAAACAAGTTAGCAGTCCGACAGACGCAGAAATAGAAAAACTAATTCACGCTCGAGAACAGGCCAGGGAAAATAGGGATTTTGGAACAGCTGACGAAATCCGCGACCAGTTAAAATCGATGGGTGTAATTTTAGAGGATAGTAAAAGCGGCACGACTTGGAAAATAAGTTAGAATAGGCCGGTCTTAATTCAAATTTTTCTCCCACATAGGTTAAATTTTGTCATTTTTATACAGAAATTAAAAAAACGTTTACATTAGTTAAACTTAGAACCTTTCGAAAGTGAGATATTCTTTGGATGCAGAATACGTTCAAAACAATAAGCCAGTTGTAATCCTTGTAGAGCCCCAATTGGGGGAAAATATAGGTGCTGTGGCAAGAGCTATGCTGAATTGTGGGTTAGATCAGTTGCGACTGGTGCGACCGAGAGATGGATGGCCTAACCCTGCGGCTGACGCTATGGCATCAGGAGCTATCAGTGTTTTAGAAAAGATAAAAATCTTTGAACAGACGAGAGATGCCGTTTGCGACTTGCATACGGTTTTTGCTGCAACAGCCCGCCAAAGAGATTTGGAAAAAAAAGTTGTAACGCCAAGACAGGCAGCAAAACTGTTTTTTAAAACAACGCACGCGAAAAATAATATTGGGCTTTTATTTGGTCCAGAAAGATCGGGATTGGGTAATGATGATATTGCATTATCTGACATTGTAATAAACGTTCCGTTAAACCCTAAGTTTTCATCATTAAATTTGGCGCAAGCGGTTTTGTTAATAGGTTATGAATGGTTTCAAGCAAGTTTAACGCAAGATACTGATAACAGAAGATGGGGCAGCAGTGAGCTTTCTACCATTGGCGAGCGCGAGTATTTTTATAGTCGCTTGGAAACTCATCTGAGTGAAGCGGGGTTTCTATATCCCCAAGCCTTGGCTCCAACAATTTGCAGAAATCTGCGCGCTATGTTCAATAAAGCTGCTCTAACGAATCAAGAAATTAGAACATTGCATGGCGTAGTAACAGCGTTGAGTAACCACACGCCCCAGCGCTAACAATTTTAGTCATGGCGGGTGAAAACCTAATTTGAGAAAATCAATCGGGATTATTTTTCTTCATCAGTAAATTTAGAGCTTCAACTAATATAGAAAATGCTATAGCCGCGTATAGATATGTTCGAGGAATATGGATATGAATACCGTCGGCTATTAAGACAATTCCGACAATGAGCAGAAAACATAATGCCAGCATCTTGGATGTGGGGTGCTGGTAAATAAATTCACTTATCGGCTTTGAGGCAGTAATCATCACTGCCATTGCTATGACAACCGCTGTTATCATAATAAAGAGGTGCTCTGCTAGTCCGATAGCTGTTAAGACCGAGTCAATTGAGAAAACAAGATCAAGTACGACGATTTGGGCGATTATACCTGAAAAACTTCCTACTCCACTCCCAGAAGTATTTTCTGGCTCACCATTTATTGTGACTTTAATTTCTTTGGAGGCCTTATAGACGAGAAACAAGCCGCCGCTCAGCAAAATCAAATCTCGCCACGAGACCGCATGATTTGCTACAGAAAATATCGGTTCGGTTAAACCCACCAACCACGCTAGCATTGAAAGAAAAATCAAACGCAGTATGAGAGCTAAGCCTAAGCCAATTTTTCTCGCCTTGCTCCGTTGGTTTTCCGGAAGCTTGTTTGCTACTATGGATACAAAGATAACGTTGTCGATGCCTAATATGATCTCGAGCAGTGTAAGCGTTGCTAGGCTTGCCCATACTGCAGGCTCGTTAATCCATTCCATACTTTCTCCGTAATTCAGCTTTTGCCTTTTTATAGATGCTCACTGAATCTTCATCGATATTCAATGTACAGTGATGCGAATGCAATATTTTTTGTTTCAAAATTTGACTTTTTTCACTTCTTGAATATATTCGCGTTCTATTCTCGGAAATGCGTAGTATCCTTCGGGGGTACTACCGGCGAAACGCCCTACCGGGACAATCTCTGGGCTTATGAGGAGCCATAAATGAGCAATCGAATTAGCGCAAAGCACAAGATAGATAGACGTCTTGGAGTAAATCTCTGGGGAAGACCAAAATCTCCCTTTAATAAACGCGAATACGGACCTGGCCAGCATGGTCAACGAAGGAAGAAGCCTTCCGACTTTGGCGTGCAGTTGATGGCTAAACAAAAGTTGAAGGGCTACTACGGAAATATTGGCGAAAAACAGTTCCGTAGATATTACAGAGAGGCTGTAAGGCGACGGGGAGATACTGGTGAAAATTTAGTCGGTATCCTTGAATGTCGACTTGACGCCGTAATATATAGAATGAAATTTGTTCCAACAGTGTTCGGCGCTAGACAGTTCGTGAGCCATGGTCATGTGACAGTTAATGGCAGAAGAGTAACGATCCCATCCTTTCTTTGTAAGGAAGGGGATGTGGTAGAAGTTAAGGAGAAGTCGCGCGAGATTCCTATGGTCTTAGAGGCAGTGGCTTCCAGTGAGCGTGATATCCCCGACTATGTTGATGTTGAGACTGCAAAGATGAAAGGAACTTTTCTTCGACAACCAAAGTTAGACGAAATTCCATATCCAGTCCGCATGGAACCAAACTTTGTTATCGAGTACTATTCCCGAAATTAGGTCGAAATAATTTAATCAAGCCCCTAATGTTGGAGCTCTGACTTTTTTATCGCTTTATCGCGCTCTCTCAGGCCGAGACCAAGAGCGGCAAGACTTGCCGCTAAGAGCCAAAAGGATCGTACCCATGGTGCGAAAAGTTCAATGATAAGCATTTTAGACTCATCGTCGCGACGGTAGAAAACAGGAACAATATCTCCTGAATTTAGATTGGGCCTATCAGATGTAACGGTTCCTGATTTTGCCTCTTTGTCCATTCCCTGCAGTTCAGCAAGGTAAACAGTATATTCGTTGCTCGTAGAAAGCTTTTTAGTTATTTTGGCTTCTCCAAGAGAGCCTTTTAGCAAAAAGGCCATGTTTGGGATTGCGAAGTAAACAGCAGCGCAGAAAGTAATTAAAGAGATGCAGAACAGTGTTTTCGCAGAGGGATCTAATATACGCCGCAGTAAAGATCTCGTATTATTTCGAGATAACATCGTCGCTCATCACTGGTTCTTTAGAGCAATTTCATGCTTCAGAAGTTAATTCCACGCCTTTATCTTCTAGGAAGGAACTGAGTTCACCGGTTTCAAACATTTCCCTGATTATGTCACATCCACCGACAAATTCGCCTTTGACGTATAATTGTGGAATAGTGGGCCAGTCAGAGTAGTGCTTTATTCCTTCTCTGATATCCATATTTTCCAGAACATTTACGCTGTTAAATTTAACTTGCAAATGACTTAGCACTTGGACCACGGCCGCGGAAAATCCGCATTGCGGGAAAACCGGTGTGCCTTTCATGAACAGTAAGACATCATTTGAGTCAACTTCTGTTTGTATTCGTTCCCGTGTATTTTCATCGATCATCATAAACTCCTAATGTATGTAATGTGATTTTACGGATTGCTGCCAGGCGGAGATGTTTGTAAAGCCAGCGCATGAAGCTCTGTCCCCATTCTTCCTTTGAGAGCAGCATAAACCATCTGGTGCTGTCTGACTTTGGTTTTTCCTGCGAAGGCGGCAGATATTACTGTCGCCGCATAATGATCCCCGTCACCTCTTAAGTCTTCTATCTCAACATGCGCGTCTGGAAATGCCTCTTTAATCAGAGCCTCTATCTCGGAACTTTCCATGGGCATCTGTTACTACTTCCACTTCTTATTTAAGTGGGCTGCATATAGTGAGGCAACCATTTCTCGTTAACATCGAAAAGTCTAAATATAGATATGTTACCAATTTTATCTATTGTCAACACTTGGTCTGCGCTCGTTTCTCCTAAAAGCTCGGCTTTTACGTTATATTTTTTTGCTTCGCGCAAAATAATCTTTGAATTGTTAGTTGATAAAATATAACGACTTTGTTCTTCGCCAAAGAAGAAAGCATGATCGGGTATATCTGTTGGATTTTTTAGTTTCACGCCTAGAGTTTGACTGCTCGATGCGGATGCAATGGCCATCTCAGCAACTGCTGTTAAGAGACCTCCGTCAGAGACATCATGGCAAGCGCTCACGTGACCATTTTGTATAAGCATTCTTACAAAGTCCCCATTTCTTTTTTCTTCTTCTAAATCCAATGCAGGTGGTGCGCCACTCTCTAGACCGTGAATCTCCCGTAAATAGAGTGATTGACCCAGCCACCCGACGCTCGAGCCGACCAGTATTATATCCTCATCGGGTCGTTTTAGCGAGATTGTTGCAAATTTGCTCAAATCATCTAGCAAGCCCACTCCTCCAATGACTGGGGTTGGCAGAATCGCAGACCCATTGGTTTCATTATAAAGGGAGACATTTCCTGATACGACGGGGAATTCGAGTTTTGAGGCGGCCTCACTCATGCCTCTGATGCAGCCAACGAATTGGCCCATTATTTCTGGTTTTTCAGGGTTGCCGAAGTTCATATTATTGGTAATTGCAAGAGGGCGTGCTCCAGTCGCTGTTATATTGCGCCAAGCCTCTGCCACTGCCTGCGCACCGCCTATTTCCGGGTCTGCTAGACAATAACGCGGTGTACAGTCAACCGACATTGCTATTCCCTTTCCCGAGCCATTGACACGCACAACTGCTGCGTCCCCTCCGGGTCTTACTAACGTATTGTTCATAACAAGATGATCGTATTGCTCCCATATCCAACGTCGGCTCGATAGATCCGGACAACCCAGTAAGTCTTCCAGTACCTCTAATAAAGATACGTTTGCTGGATAGTCCAATGACTTTATGGGTTCTTGTTTTGGAGTCTCTACCCAGGGCCGATCGTACTCGGGTGATTGGTCAACCATTGGGTCGATAGGTATATTAGCTTCGGAGATTCCATTTTTTATGATTTGAAGGTGCCCTGTATTATTCAGGCTCCCTATTACGGCAAAATCTAAACCCCATCTATCAAATATTTCTTGGTCAAGCTTTTGTGCCGCGGGATCCAGA
>Ga0114933_10004879_pt1 | contig 12347 bp, 26 predicted proteins | sample 4SBtaG_FD_89691 | JGI IMG/M metagenome (GOLD analysis project Ga0114933, IMG submission 89691) | Deep subsurface microbial communities from Kolumbo volcano to uncover new lineages of life (NeLLi) - 4SBTROV12_W25 metaG | ecosystem: Environmental > Aquatic > Marine > Volcanic | place: Kolumbo...
AAACCCCAGTCTAATCCGTAATAGAACACTGCTTCAGGTGGTGCTTCAAAATCTTCGACCGTGTATTTATTCTTGAAAATCTGTGAGGCTGAGTATGTCTTACACTCCCCTTCCCAAATATGTAGATATTCATCGTAGTTTAACTGTTTAAGATATTCTGCTTCTGCTCTTAGCTCTTCCGAAAAGTAAGGATTTTGGTCATAATTAACTTTCACCTTTAGCGTATCTTCTCTATCAGGCACAACAAACCTGTCATACGTTGGGTCTGTAGCTAAGCTAGGATTAAACGAAATCCAAATTTCGCTTTTGGCTTTTCTCACAGTAGGGATGAGTACATCCCAACTCTCATTGCTAATTTTTTGGGCTTCTTCCACCCAACAAATATCAATACCCTCTAAAGATTTAATCTGCATGGGGTCGTGTCGTATTCCGTGAAAGATGAACTCACTGCCGTTCATGCCAACAATAGCATCTCTAGTCACAGTATAAAACCTTTCATAACCTAGCATCTCAATACATGTGGTCAACAGCTTATGTACTGACTCTCTCATTGACGATTGAACTTCTCTCGTACACAGAACACGGGTTTTTTTCCTTGCACCAATGATTAGTAGGCAAAGAGCAAAACTCCATGATTTAGCCCCGCCTCGTCCTCCGTAATAAACCTTATATCTCTTTGGTTTAAATAACGGTTGGAACGGTTTGGGAATCTTGACTAATTTATTCAATGAACTGAACTGTTAAATTCATATCCCCGTCCACATCCATTTCAACTTCTTGCCTCTCAATGTAACCGCGACTCTTTCCTTTTGTCTTTAAAAAGAAAATCATTGAAGTGGTATCACCCTCATTAATCTTTGACAACAACTTTGTTTCTACGTTGTCAATAATTGCTTCTTCAGCGTCTAGCAATTCTTGCTTGAAAACATTATCATCCTTTCTATATTGATAAAAAGTTTGTCTTGATATGCCTACAGCACTACAAGTGGCTGATACATTACAACCCTTTTTTTTGTATGCTTCTACTGTCTTTTTTCTTGAGAATTTCATCAATTACTCCTTTTTGTCGTTATTTGTCAGATTTGTCATTAAACCAACCTTGGCTAATTCTAATATTTTTCCGAATGCTATTGACACACTTTTTATGTCAAACTCAGTCTTTACATGGGTTATCGTGTCTAGGAAATCATCTTCTGTCTTGTCGCCATCTGCAAGAATTACCATATCTGAGTTACTATTCTCTTCCTTAACAATTTCAAATAATTCCTCAATCAAGTCCATATCTTTACGATATAGAACTAAACCCACTCGATAATGTTCAGAAACGGGAACAATTGAACCGCTAAACATATCCTCTACTTCTAAATCGTCTATAGAAATATGAGCCACTTCTTTCCAATCGATATTATCAATTTCATCAAATAATCGTTTTAAAATCCCTTTGTCATCTGACCCATGTAATGAGTTATGACTTAACTGAACAGCAATAATCTCGTCTTTCGTCAAATCCTTCTCATCAGCATATAGAATATTCAATTTGCTATAGCCTAAAGTCACACAAGCTTTGTATCTGTGATTACCACTTATGATTACATACTTCCCGTCTTTTCTTAGGTAGCAAGCAATCATTGACGATAATCCACTTTTCTCAATATTCTTACATAGCTTAGTAAAATTCTTTTTAGTCATACTGTTGGCATTTACTTCTGTGCCTTCAATATCTTTAATATCAACTTCTTTTACTTTCCACTTGTTGTTCATTTGTTTACCCTCTTAAAGTATTCTTGCTTGGCTTCTGATAGGTGTCTGACACTTCCAAAGGCAAAATCATAAACCAATACCTTTCCATCACCACCAACTTTTTTAAACGCGCCCCTGTATTTCATACTTACAGGCATTGTTGTGTAAACTTTCGTGTAACCCTTTGAAACTCGATTAACAAGCTTCCTCTCAATCATCTTTTTTACCTCTCTCGATTTAATCACATACAAGATAAATTTACTCAACATCGGTACGTTGTTATTCGTACAGAAGTCACTCAATAACCATAGACTATAACCCTTGTCTTTGGAATAGTCAAAGCCGAACGCGCCCAAAACTATATCATCGCTATTTACGGTATAGCAAATCTTGGGCTGTGTAAACTTGGCAACTTTCTTAACAAACTTCACTTGCAAGGCACTAAACAAGTTTGGCTTTACTTCATGAATCGTTATCTTTGTCTTTTTCTTTATCTCAAAATCATCCTCAGGCGTAGTAATACAGATATTAAGTGTTTCATCCATAACCTGTCTTACACCCAAGTAACTCTTCTGATTAGAATACAACGTAACATCTAAGTCTCTAGCTATTTTTTCATAAGGCAAGAAATCATTCTTACTAACAATCAATAACTTAGTGCTATTCTTTAGGCTAGACTTAACCTTTTCATAGCGCATCTCTGCTCTCTTAAATTCTAGTGAGTAGCTCGTATGCTTTTTTAACGCTGTTAATGCTGAATTAGCCTTGCTGTTATATTCTTGCTGAAACACAACATCAGCTTTTTCCATATTGGCTTGTTGTATAGCATCCTTCAAAGTGCCTACCTTATACTTGGCTGTTGCTAGTAAAGTAATTATCTCTTCTGAATTAGGCTTCATCTTCTCTAGGCTTTCTTCTATCTTGCTAGTGTAGGACAAATATTCGTTTATGCCGTATTCAGTATTTACATCATATTTCTGTATTCTAGCAAACACAAAGAACAACGACAATTCTGTTTCTCTCGTGCCATCTTTATACTCACCCAATATCTCAAAGTGATTTTCATAATCTATCGTCAATTCACCCTTACTAATCAAATAAACTACATTATTGAACTCTGAATTGTTATACACAGTTAAGTGTTTCGCCTTATACAGCGATAACTCTGTTTGATAATAGAACGGATTAACTATGATTAACTTTTCAGCTGTATCATTAATTATGGCACTTATTATCTTCCTTGACGGAGAAAACCCTTTAGATATATTCCTAGTTGCCTCATGATGACTTTCCGCGAAAATTAACGGCGGTGTCTTATCAGCAAACTCACGAGTGATATTAAACTCTCTAACAAAGTCTTCTTCTGTTTCTATAGCTTGAAAATCCTCAATCTTTTTAGTTAAAGCATAATCAAGGAAAGAGTACATAAACTTAATCGTTTCTAGTGTATCTCTGAAGTTTTCCGAACAATTAAAAATCCTAAACTCTAGCGTTCCAGTTTTATAGAACGACATAAGGTTTATCTGAAACCTGAAATGACCCACGTTAGACGAATTAGCAAACACATTTCTTAAAGCATCTATACTCTGCGCTTCATTCACTTTATCTAAAAATTCAAATGTAGGTGTTGGCACTAAGTGCGGTACATTAAACCACTCTCCAAGTTTAAACATCTTATTCAATAAGGGAGAAACATAAAATCCTAATGCAAATATCTTCTTTAAATCATCAAGCTCTAAGTCGCCTATGTAGATATGACCATCAAATCCTGTATTCCACATTAACACACCATCAGCATTAAGGCACTTTCTTATTACCGATTTAACTTCTCTAACATCTGATAGTGATGGTTTGAGTGGGCGTGTATTTAATTCCCCACCAAAATCTCCTGTAGGGGTTGCTTTCTTTGAATTTGAATTAACGATACTGCGTTCATCGGGCGACCAACCATATCCTGCGGGAAGGTCAACCTCTTCTTTTTTGACATTTCCGAACTCTAGCTCAAGCCCGAATGTTCTATCCAATATCTTCAGCTTTTCCGACATACCTACAAACCTCCGACTTATCTAAGAACTCATCACTTACATCAAATTCATTTACCATCTTAACAGCAACCGCATCATGTTCTTTAGTCTGAGAATGGTTTAACGGACACCTTGTACTTTGCTCAATCTTTCCACCTGACCTTACCCACAACGGGAATGTCCTACACTGTATTGGCTTGTAACCTCCATCACACGTTTTTTTGTCTTTGGCTACACATTTCACTTTTTTGCCACCCATGTAATCATTATCAATCACATTGATATGACCAACATCTCCTGCCTTTTCATATTCTGTAGGCAACATTATGATATGACCTTCACTTCCAAAGTTGCAACACTTCCATCCACAACCTGAGTTAGAACAGTGATTAATTAGACCACAAGACACGTCTATTTTTTTTGTTTTCAACATTATTCAAATACCCTTTATCTGCTAATTTAATCAGCGTGAAATAATCAGGCTGAACCTTAATCTTTGAGCCTGCTGAATATCTCTCCCAATCTTCAATCATCAATACAGTGCAATCAGTATTAACACATCTTGCCTCTACATCGGTAAAACCACCTATCTCAAGAAAACCGTGCTTCACTACTACGCCATCTTCGCTACTTTCCATAACATCTAAAATCACAGAATACGGATTGTGCATATCAGGAAAATAACACTCGTCAACTGTTGAATATCCTGTCAGCAAAGCTTCTCCAACTCTAATCTCATCGCATAAGAATTTATCATAATTCATCATCATGCTACCACCATACGAAATCCACTTAAAACCCATATCTTTCAATGACTTGTAAATTCGGTTCAAGTCTTCAACTGTTGGCTTTATCTCGTTACAACAATAAAAATTAACAATTGCTATATCCTTATTCTTTACCGATTTAGCTTCTTTCATCGTAATACCTTCTCTTCTATCAAAGGCATCAACAATAGTAATTCTAGGGCTTGTGTAAATACACTCCCAATGCAAGTCTTCCTTAGTTGTGTAAACACATCCGCTATTTTTCAATACTTCTCGAATATGCAATGAATCAAATTGATGCTTTATCATCCACGAAACTTCAACCCTTCTCTCTGCTGACCAGTTGACAATCTCTATGCCGTTAGCAATCATTGTTTCTCTATCGAATATAACCCGCATACTTTCCTCTTCTTTGTCCACAAAGCGTTTCTTCGCCTACCTGACCGAATCCCATTTTTCTAAACATTTTGATACTCGGTACGTTTTTACTTGAAATGTTTGTTGTGTAATATCCTGCGCTTAGTGAGTCTATCATCATACATCCACACTTCCTAATAGAAACAATTGTGTCTATATAACTACCAACCCTAATCAATACCCCTACTAACTCATCTCCATCGAAACACACAATCGAATCTGTAACTTTATCAACTATCTCCTCTTCTGTGCTTTTGATGAACACTTCAGGCTCTAACTCTACAGCTTGGATAAAAAAATAGACACGCTTTACCATGTCTAATGTCATTTTCTCAATTCTCATAAAAGGCTTAATAGTTCTTCCGCTTCACTCTTTCCTTCAATTCTGCCGTTTACTCTATTCACAACACCTACGCCATATTCTTCAATCTGCTGACCTGTTTCCTTCTCCAGCCATTGGGCTACTAAATGCCTGTGACAGAATTTATCTTTTCCACAGTGGCACATCAATACTGGCTCTTCCCCTGAAGTTAAAAAATGTAGATGGTCAACTACGCTTTGCGCATTCATCTTGCTTAATTGATAATTGAATCTCTCAACATATCCTGCCTCATCAATCTTATCGTTTTGAAATGCTTTCAGCAAACTCCATGAAGGGGCTAGCTGTTTAAACTCAGCTTCAATCTCTACATACTTAGGTTTTCCCAAGGCAATAGACACTCCGCCTGTAACTCCTTTTTGAATTTGATAAAAATAACTTGTTTTCATATTTTCTCCTCTATGGTTGGGGGTTTTTACACCCCCTTTGGTTTATGTTTTCTCGTAATGGTGGAATACTGTTACTATCGTCTTCTCAGCATATATACCGCTTGTCATCTGACAATTCCAAGTATCGTTAAGCACTCCGTCTATCATTGTAGTAAAATGCTTTCTAGTCTTGCAAATATATCGACCTGACTGGAACTTCTTATCATCTAATCTCAATTTGCCTGTGACTTTCTTCCAACCTAATGTTTCTAGGTATTTTTCAGCTACTACGGGAAATGCTCCGTTACGAGGTGATGGGTTTTTACGGATTGCTCTAGCCAACTTACTTCTGCCTTCCCAATTTTTAGCTAATTCAAATAATGAATCATATACGTCTTGATAAGGTGTTTCTGTTGTTATTGCTATTGCTCGTGTTACACAATCTCCGGTATTACCTTTATATCCTGCGGTCTTTCTACCGCCATCGTTTTCCTCAAACGAAATCTTCTTTTCCATCTCGTACTCCTTTATTTGGTTTTTAAAGAACACCGCACCTTCATGGCTCGGTTTAAATGAAGATTTTTTATCTTCATAGTTGTAACTATACGTCATAAAGTCGTAACTGTCAAGTGTTTTCGCATATTTATTTTTTTGCTAGAACGGAATTTCGTCATCAAATCCATCTTGTGGAGCTGATACATTAGCTACAGGTGTGGTTTGTTGGCTAGACTGATTATCTCCCTGATATGGGGCTTGTACTTTCCCTGTTAGCATCTTGCTACCGTTTTTAGTTAATCGGTAGTTGCCTGTTTCTTTATCAGTTGAGAACCACAGTCCTATTTCTTTCTCTACTCCGTCAACATTAACTTTTACTGTTAAGATTGGCGCTTTGCCTTTTGCCTTCACACCTTCTGCGCAAAACAACCCTTGGTCAACAAATGCTATTGCTGTATTTGTATTATCGTATTCTGACATTTTTTCTCCTTTATTTAGTCTTGAATTTAGTAGTTGCTAACGGCAACAAATCGGGCTATCGTGCTGTGCTTATCACATACACCTTTTTCTGAACCTAACGACGACGGGAGGTAAGATGCTCTTGAGGAGAGTCTAGATTACGCCACCGACTAATGGAAGGATGCCAAGCCTCACTAATTTATAAATTTTCTCGTATATCTCCAAACAAGGACACATACCTATCTTGCACTTGAGTATAACCGTGAATCTCTGCCCAATCCCATACTGAATCAGCTAGAGTCTTATTAGATGTTTTCTTAGCCTCTTCAAGCTCTTTAAACTTCTCATTTATCTCACGATTTATCTTCTGTGTTGGTGTTTCATTATACGGAGCTTTTTCAGTTTTTGGCTCTTTTTTTAAAATTTCTTGGTCTTTCCTTTCACCCCATTTCCAACGTACAACGCCCTTACCGTCCCTACAAGCAATGAACGTAAGCTCATCGCCCGTGAACTCAGTGTACCAATTCCAATCCTTTAAATTGAAACTCCAAGCAGGTTTAAACTTATCTCCAACCTTCTTAACTTCTGAATCTTTTAACTTAAACTGAATTAACGGATAGTCATACAACTCTCTACCTATTCCCCAATTGAAACAAGCTCGTTTAAACGAATCACTTGCCAAGCCTTTTTGCCTCTCTGTGTTTGACTCAGTACCTGTATCTTCCTTACTAATCCATTCTTTTATCTCTTTGTTGTAGATAGACACAGTGCAGTTATGATTATCGCGTGAATGCTCACGCTTCCAATATAGCGCACCAACCACTTCATCCAGTCTTTCCATATCAACCCTAGCATCTTTATACGCAAGAATCGTTACATACTGACCCTTATTAATAGACTGTACACGAAAGTCAATTTGCTTTGCCGATAACGGCTTTTGTAGCTCATTCCACATATTACTCTCCTATTTTATAAAGTGCTACATGACACAGCTCACCAAATCTATTCTCAACATCTTTACGCTCGGTAACAATATTCCAACCCTCTTTTCTCAATCTATGAACACAAGCTGCCAATCGATATATACCCAACTCTTTCCATGCCTTCATAGGGTTAATTTCACCATTATCTCTTAGATAATCTAACAATCTTAAATCTTGACTCATCTCAATCCCTCCATCTCTGCCTCATATAAGGCGTTTAGTTTTTCTAATACTGTTTGACGATTTCCCTTTAAGCCAAACTCCTCTTTAATGATTGAGTATGCCGTTCTACCTCGTGACATTCTCATACCCTTAATCTCTAACTCTAACCCTTTGGCTAACGTCTTTATTCTGAATAAATCTATCTGCCAAGGTTCGGTTAATCCAACACCCTTCATTATTCCCACCCCCAATCATAATCTTTTCTTGAGTATCCTTTCATGTTTTCCTCCATCTCTTCAATAGATTCAAAATACCACATCATTCCTGCTACAGTTAAAACCCAAATTCTTCTGTTCATTGGTCATCTCCTAAAATCATATATAAAAGCCACGCTTGAAAAAGTATTGATATTCCTACTAATAATTCAAACATCATTCATCCCCCTCATAAGGCGAACAATGCTCATAACAGTTTGAACAAATATCGCTATTTTCATAAATGTACGCACCACAACAATCTGATAATTCATCTTCAGACCAAATGTTCTCACCGGCATTGGCTCGTTTTTCTAAATCTTTATACTGTTCTTTAGTTATTGACATTTTTACCTCCTTTGTTTTTATTTTGCTTCTTTTTGGCTCGTTCTAATGCTCTACGATAATCACGATTTGAGATTTGATGTTCACCTTTGTTGCTACCTATTAATTGACTTGGATGCTTGCCCCTCATATCAGCCCCGCTTTAGTTTCTTTATATTCATCGTAGCCTTGGTCGTTATCTGCACCAAAAGCCTCATCAAATTCTTTTTCAAATTTCTCAGTTTTCATATATTCGCTAGCATAAGAATCAGCATCAACATACCCCCTACCTTCAACATAAATCAAATCACCCGAATCTTCCTGGTCTAAAACCCAACTGCCTATCTTACTCATAACACTCCCCTCAAAAGATAACCAACAATAACACCTAACAACATCCACCATCTGCCCTTTAATGGTTTTGGGTTATCAGGCAATAAAATACCAAGGAATCTATCTATTTTTCTTAAATGGAATTTCCAAAAACCACCTTGATACCTTCTAACAAAAGGGCTATTCTGTGACTTCTTCAACATCATAATTCTCCATTACGCCATAACAATCTTTAGGGTCAGCAACCGTACATTCTCTCAATGTAGGGCTATCACCTGTTCCGTAAGCATCTCTAGTTCTTTCACAATGCTCACAACCTTCACACATCAAACCTGCTTCATCTGTGCTTTCCCATAATTCAATTACATATTCAGCGTGTGTCATTTCTGATACTCCATCAATTCCTTGTCCATAGCGTGTAGCAAATCTTGTGTGTATTTCAAATCTTCTTCAAGTTGCTTAATACGTTTCTTATACATTGGAACTAGGATGTCTTTGTTCATATTTAACAAGTCGCCTTGAATGGCGATTGTCTTACCTTGAACATCAATTGTCTTGTTAAGATTTCTGATTTCTTTTTCTTGATGATTCATTTGTTGTGCCTCTGCTCAATATATTCAATACCAAATTCTTTAGCATCTTTCAAATATGTAAACTCCATGCTAACTCTGCCTGTTTTAGTATCTCTCATTTTCCAAAAAGGTTTATCCCAATCCATACAGCCTCTGCCAGTACTGATTTCATATCTTCCATCTTCAGAAATATAGTCATACACTTTCTTCAAGTTGTAAAGCTTTCCAGTATATGAGCCTGTAAACACTCTTTTAAATTTCGTTTTTTTCATCTTAACTCCTGTTTTTTTTTGATTTTTGGTTATATAGATTTTTTATGTCTATGGGTGTAACTATACGTCATAAGGACGCATTCGTCAAGCGTTTTTTTCAGTTTTTTTCAGTTTTTTTAAAATTAATCTCTATTTCTGTTTTTCCATCTGCTATAATTACTTTCACCATTTGTTTGGTATTCGCCCCTCTGTCCCGTCAAAGATTGTGGGGTGCATTGCAGGTATAGTTCAATGGTAGAACATTATTCTTCCCGTTTAAAAACATAGGTTCGATTCCTATAAACCTGCTCCAAATTCTATACACTTGTTTATCTGCTCTAAATGATAAGCCTGTGTTCCATAAGCATCTTCCCAAGTCTTAATGCCTATATGGTGGATACCTTGTTTTCCTCTATGGTGTTCTACACAAAGGGGAATAGTATATTTGTCGTCTGCCTTTTGCCCCATACCGCTATACTTAACACCTAACAAGTGATGGATTTCGGCTGGTCTTTGACATACACAACATCCATGTTCTGATAATGCGTTGAACCTTGCTTTACGCTCTTTAGGTTTCATAGCACTTTTGGTTATCTTGCTCATAACGAATTAATCATCCTTTCAACAGCTTCATCTACTTTTTTGTCGTTTTGTTCACAGGCTTCAATAGCGGACATCGCCTTTCCGTATCTACTTAGCGTAGTTTTAATAAAAGGGTTTCTGTATTCACTCACAAGTTTATCAAAAAACTCTATGTATTCTTTCTCAATCCTACCCTCTGACAATCTTACTTCTAACTCTTCAATGGCTTTTTTACCTGCTGTAATAAAATTATTACGGTTTTCCAAATAATCGTCTTGCGCCTTCTTTCTTTTTTGTATTGCTTTCTCACGCTCTTTTGGGGATTTTTTAGCTAGTTTGCTCTGCCACCTTTGTCGATTAGTTTTGCGGATTGATATATCTCTTACGTTTTCTCTTAATGTGAAAGGTCTCATTTCTTAATATCCCATGCAATATTTAAATCTTTGTTTGCGCTCTTTTTTATTCATAAGACTATATCTAAAAACTGCTTATTCATTTCCCATCTAGTTATATCGGTAAATTTTTCTTCGTCTTTATCTACCTCAAATTCAAATGAATATCTTATAAAGTTTGTATCATCAATCCTTTCTAAACTTACTGCCTCAGCCGTAAACAATACTGTATCTACTGATATTGCTTTGCTTGTTATTACTATTTCAAATGGCTTTTTGTCAAACACAGCCATAATTATTTTCCCAACATTCATATCTTTAGCTTTCATCCAAACCTCGCTATTAAATCTAACACAATCCAATCCCATAATTTTAACATTAACACAACCCAAGCAAGTGTAAGAATCACACTTGAGAAAGCACCTATTAAACCGCCTAAAATCTTCATCAATAAAAACTAATTAATTTTTCAATCACATCTTCAATGTCTTGCCTTGAATAATTCGTCAGAATCTTCTCAAGAATCTTATCAACTGTATCTTTGTACAACTTGTTAAATTCCTCTTCAGTCATTCTTGCAAATGAAATTGAATCAGCCTCAATTCTGAACGAACCATCTACTCTCCATACAGCGTATGAACGACCCGTCAAAATAATCAAATCCTTTCTAAACCTATCAAATGATTTAGTCGGAACAACACCTTCCCACTTTGGCATTGTTGCTTCGCTAGGTTGCCAATTCTCATAAGCAAATTTAATCAACGCAAAATACTTCTTGTGAAAATCGTAATTTCTTGGCTTCTTGAAGTCTGCTGATACAACTTGCCCGTATTTCATTTTTGAAATCCAATCGGACGTATCTTCATCATCAGGAATTAAAACCGAATCCATTTTTCTCAGATTAACTCTCATGACTAACCGTACCCTAGAGCTTTTCTGATATGCTTGGACGAAATTCCATCTTTCCTCATATCTTCACGAATCCAATACTTGGTAGATGGTGGGCATTTATGCTTGTCAAACATTCTAAAAAAATTAGCTTTATCTTCGCGTGTTTTGCATGACTCCCACTTGCGCCAATAGTCAGGAATCTTATCTTCCAACTGTGGCTTATATTTTTCGTGTTCATGTTGGTTGTGAAACTCACGCAACATTGTCAGAAAATCCGGCATTGTTGGCGGTCTCTTATGTGCCATATCTATCCAGCTATTTTTTGCTTTCTCAACATACGTTAAACAATTTGTTGGTAGCCTATCCAATTCCTCAGAAAAGGCTTTTATCATTTCTAACTTATCAACACTAGAATTAACAAAATATCCGTATCTTGTTATCGCCCAATCTGCTATATCCGCTGCCAAAATAGCAACATCTAGTTTTTCTTCCTTGTAATCTCCATTATGCTGGTACATCTTACACTCCCATTTGTTTGGTTAAATTCAATATCTTACTATCTGACTCACTTGCTGTGTTTATTTTTCCCTCCTTTAGCATTTTTCCAATATCTGAATAGGATAGGTTGTCTGTAGGCTTAATCTCTTTGATTTGCCTATGTGTGTACTTGTATTCCTTGTCTATTGATACCCACGTCTTCGACAGATAAAAATCCACAGCTTCCTGCGGTGCAATATTCCAATGCTTGTAATATTCGGTTAACGCTCTCAACAAACCTTGCATCATGCGATTAGTTAGAATCGGTTTTTTCAATAAACGTCTATGACTAACAAGTGAATCTAAAACATCTTCACTATAACCTTCATCTATAAAAATCTGAATATCAAAATCTTTAGTGCTTGGTTTTTTCTCTTTCTTTACATTTACATTATCATTTACATTTACATTTACATT
>Ga0114933_10004881_pt1 | contig 12345 bp, 19 predicted proteins | sample 4SBtaG_FD_89691 | JGI IMG/M metagenome (GOLD analysis project Ga0114933, IMG submission 89691) | Deep subsurface microbial communities from Kolumbo volcano to uncover new lineages of life (NeLLi) - 4SBTROV12_W25 metaG | ecosystem: Environmental > Aquatic > Marine > Volcanic | place: Kolumbo...
ATGTATATTAAGAAACCTCTTCCAAATGATACAGGAATGTTATTTGATTTTGGACATAATGCAAAACATAATATGTGGATGAAAAATACCTATATTCCATTAGATATGGTTTTTTTAAATGAAGATAAAAAAGTTTTAGGATTCGTTGAAAATACAACACCTTTAAAAGAAAAGGTAGTAGGAATAGATAAACCATCAAGATATGTTTTAGAGACAAATAGTGGTTGGGTAAAAAATAATGAAATTAAGGTGGGTGATCCAATAGACATTAATGAAGTAAAAAGTTTAAAAATATCATAATAAATAATAATATGATTGAAAAGGTTTCTGGTTGGGTTGGTTCTTTTTTTTACGCAATATGTTATTTGCCCCAAGTATTAGGAACTTGTAAAAATAAGTCTCCTGAATTAAATATGAATTTTATATATCTCCAATTTTTAGGATCTAGTTTTATGTTTTTATATGGAGTAACAAATAAATTATATCCTATTATGGCTTTGAATGGGCTTGCATGGATTTGTCTAGTTTTAATAATGGGTGGACATTTTCGCAATCAGAAAAATAACCAGATATTGAACTGATTTAAGACTATAATAAGTGTATCTGAACTTACTTAAAAACTATCCCTTTTTTTAATAAATAATGAACAGAGTTCGTCATTTATATCGCGGTCCTCTAAGAGCTGCTATTTTGGATTGGAGTGGAACAACAACAGATCGCTATGTTATAGCACCAGCAGTTGTTTTTCAAGAAGTTTTTAAAAAAATGGATGTTCCTATTACTATGGAAGAAGCTAGAGAGCCAATGGGCTTACGAAAAGATTTACATATAGAAGCAATTACAAAAATGCCAGAAGTTAGAAAGAGATGGCAACATCGTCATGGTAAGCCCCCAAATAAAAAAGACGTTCTTAAGATGTTTGAACATTATGTTCCTGCTCAAATTGAATGTTTGCCAGAATATTCGGAAATTATCCCAGGAACACGTGAAGCTGTAGATAGATTGCGAAACGGTCTTAAATTAAAAATCGGAGTAACAACAGGTTTTACACGTCCTATGGCAAAAGTTTTATTAAACTGTCTGCATCATCAAGGATTTGATCCAGATGTAGATGTTACTGGCGATGAAGTAGAGAATGGCGCAAGACCTCAACCATTTATGGTATATGAAAATCTTGAAAGATTGGGAGTTTTTCCAATCCAATCGGTGGTAAAGGTAGATGATACTGTAGGGGGAATAGGTGAAGGATTAAATGCTGGTTGTTGGACAGTTGGTTTATCGAGATATAGCAATTATATGAATATAAATAGTTATGAGGAAGAAAGTAGATTATCTGATTCTGAAATAGCACACAGAAATAATAAATCAAGAAAAATTTTGGAACGAGCTGGCGCTCATTATGTTGTAGATTCTATTAAAGAATTGCCTGATGTTTGCTATGAAATAAATCAAAAACTAGAAAATGGCATTCATCCTTAAAATCTCTACATATATTAATGGATCCAGAATTCATATTTTCTAGCATTACAATGTTAGCCGCGCTATTTTATATATTTAAAAAGTCAAAACATAGAAGAAATATTCTTTTAAATGATTTATCAAATCCATTTTTTATGGGGAATTTAATATTTGTATTGCTTTTTTGTTTATATATTTATCGTTTAAGAGATCATGATGAAAAAACAGAAAGATTGAAGGAAGCTACTAAAAAGGGTCTTTTTGCTATAGCTATTGCCTATTTTGCTAAGGTGGATTTAGTAATTACTCCATTTTGGATTGTATGGACGGCGGTTTACTTTTCACGTGGATGGGTCTAATGAATTATGAATATATTGAATAAGAATTTTATTAGAATTTAATATTAATCCTTTAAAACCTCTTTTTTTTAGTATTTTTCTTATCTTATCTTCAACAAGCGAATAATGTGTACATCCTAAAACAAAACAATCTATTTTTGTTGCATCAATATTTAATAAATTGGTGATACAGTTTGTTGTATCAAATTTATCATCAATATATTTGGCAAGATTTTCTGATTCAATATAATTACATTTAAATCCTAATATTTTTTCATGCACTTTTAATTTTTTAGTGAGTTTTGTGGATAATATGGTTACATTCCGTAATTTTTTTTTTAAAATTATTCTACAAACAGGAAGAATTGGTTCATATATATTAATATTTCTTAGATATTTTTTATTATTTAGAATATCACCATAAATACTGGAAAAAGCTGTATGACAAGCTATAACAATTATATAAATTCCATTCTTTTTGAATGTTTCAATTGCTCTTTTTGTTCGTTTGTTAACAAATGATTTTGTATCATTTCCAGTAAATTTATTATCAATTAATAATTGACCACTTATGTAACTGTATTTTTTTAATCTGGAAAGAATATCCTTTCCACCACTTCCTGTATTGAAAATACCAACATTTATCATATATATTATATACACATTTGTTCTAATTCTCTTATTTTCATTAATAAATCGGTAACACCAACACCTTGTTTTGACAATGATGAAATGCTTGCTTTTAAAACTTCAATTTGTTTAAGGACAGGATTTGAATATAATTTGACATTAAAATTTATGAATTCATCATATTCAAATGTTTCATAAAATGATGATTTTTCTAAGAGTTCGTTTAATGTATAATAATTATTTTTTACCGAAATTTTGAATTGTCTTTCGGAAAAACCAGATCTTTCCTTAAGAAATTCAAATATAACGCACCAGGTAATCATGCAATAATCTATTGTAAGATTTATTGATTTTGTTTCACCTGATTGATGAGGAACATTGTTAAAAATCAAGTTCATCATTAATCTTCATATAGACATCCTTCTAATTCATTTTGAGGAAAATATATTTTGCTCCATATTTTCATAGTTTCAGGATAAAGTTCATGCATTTGAGTTTTCAATATTTTAGCATATTCTCTTATTTCCCATTGTGCTGTTTTTTCATCTCTTAATTCAATAAAATTCATTATTGCTTGAAATGATGCTGTCCAATAAACTTCAGTATATTGTGCTAGTGGTAACACACAGCGCGCTTGCTCCTTTGCTACCCCTGCAGCAATTAGTTCTTCATAACATTTTTGAGCGTGAGTTAATGCTAAACACCATTGTTCGGCAACTTTTCTATCATCATCATTTAATACCCCTTCAGAGGCTTGTTTATTATCCTTTGATTGTTTTCTAAAAAAGGCAGGATAATAATATTCCTTAACGGGAACATATCTTCCAGAAATTTCATTCCAAGCATGATCTTTTGTTGATGAAGAAGATGTTGTTTCACACCCAACAACATGTTTATACCATTGTCTCATCACAAATTCAGGAGCTTTTATATGAAATGTGACCATTAAATGTCTAAATGGCGAGAAGTGTTTGTTTTTTGCAAGATAATTAACCAATCGTCTATCGCGATCATCATATATTGTTTTTCTTTTACCAAAAGAAACGCGCGCTGAATTACTTACTGTTAGATCATTTCCTAATTTATCTATAACTTCAATAAAACCTTTATCAAGAACACTTTTCATCTACCTTTATTAGATCAAAAGAGTTTAAATAGTTTTCAATTTTTTAATTAATTCCCTCTGGGATTGCACCGAAAGCACTTCTCTTCTTTTCCGCCTCTTCTTTGGCTTTTGCATCTTTATGTCTTTGTCTTTCATTTTTCCACTTTTTTATCCTTGCTGCAAGAGCAAGAAGGCGGCGGCGAATATGAAGTGGTGAATCACCACCTCTCCGCGTTTTTCTTTGGTGGCGTTTTCTCCGTCTGTTTCTACGCCTTGTTCGGCGTCCGCCGCCGTTTAAAGCGCCGGCGCTGCCGCCGCCGCCGCCGCCGTCGCCGGCCTCGCGGAAGCGTAGCAAACGAATACCAAGCAAACGTTTCTGCTTTTGCAGTTCTCCGATGCGTTGAGCCCAAACACGCAGCGTCTGCCGCTGCGCGTCGCGGTGCGCCTCGCACTCGTCATACCTGGCTTGCAGGGTGGCAATGTTTTGGTTGCCAGTAGCCACCGCGGCGCGCAACGCGGCGATGCGGTTGTTTGCTCTAATCAAACGCGCACGAGTGCGATCAAGTTGATCGAGACAGGCGCGTCGCTCACGGTCGGAGAAACGAGCTTGCATCTCAGGTCCATCGTGCGAACCACCCTTTTGCGCCGCGGCTCTTCTTCGTCGCCGTCGTGTGGTTTTCCGCGTCCCCCCAGCCGCCGGTGGAATCCCTCCGGGGGCTGCAGCTCCTTGCGCGATAGCCAGCGCGGCTTGGCATGTGGCGAGCTGTTGTATCTGGTTGGCAAGTGCGGTGCGGCATGCGTCGCGCGACCGCTGCATGTCTTCCGCGTGGGCGATGGCGTCGTTGGCGTGCTGTTCGGCAAGGTCGGCGCGTCTTCTTTCCGCGCCTATGACGTTTTGCACCAAGTTGCGCAGATGGGCGAGTCGGTCTCTCGCTGTGTCGCGCTGTGCACGAAGTTCCTTATAGGTTTCGTTTTGCGCCAGGTTTGACATTCTATAATATATATTGGGATTTTATAATTTTTCAATTTAGCCATCATAGACTTTTTTTGCTAAAAAAATAATTAATATTAAAAGTACTAGAAGAATACAACAATCAAAATTATATATATTGCGTAGTCTTTCTATTTCATCTTCCTCTTCTGTATTCTCTTCCATAATTATATTTTTAACAATTATTTTTATATAGATATTCCATAAATTGTGGGATAAATAACGTTCACAACAAATGCTGTAAATATAACAAAAGATATAATATAAACTGGTGTAATAACTTCCTCAAAAATAAAATCCTTTTTGACATACCAATAATAGAGTGAAGCATATGCAAAGATCATAACAAAGGCTTCAATTTGGCGTCCAAAATAACTATAGCCTGTTAAAAATCCACCAATACACATTCCAACAAATGCCACAAACCAATCACCCTTCCAAGCTTTTTCAAAACAATAATTCATATATTTTCTCCGATAAAAAACTAAAACTAATTTTATTAGAACAAAAATAAACAAAAATTCTCCTAACATACAATTTACTCAGATTTAAAATAATTGAAAAAACGACCTAAATTATCAAACAAGATATCTTTACAACTTTTTGTTTTTTCTGGTTGTATATAAATTGGTTGCTGAAATGTATAATAACGAAAAAAAGAGTCTCCTTTTAAATGTGGATGTCCTCTGGGTGTAAGCATATTTATAAAGTGGAGAAAAGTTTTAAATTTCTGAAACTATTCGTGCTTCAGGAATTTCGTCTTCTCCAGCGGCTACCTCTTCCAATAAAGAATTTAGTATAGGTATTTGTTCTTTTAAAATACTATATCTTTTGTTTATATTATGAGCATACATGCATTGAGTAATATTTATAATAAAAGAAATTAATAAGCCCGCCCAAACAAAACTCTGGACAGTCCGACATTCTAATGGTGTATCAGCACAATAACCTGTCATTATAATATAATGAAAAGAGAAAGTAATATTATATTTTACTTATTTTTGCGTCAAAAAGGTAATTTGCAATATTTTAAGGATAAAATAGTTATTTTGGATCGCCCGCCCTTCTTATAATAATTCTTCTTAAATCTCTGAAATCATCTATTTTTTTTGTATTAATGCTTTTAAACATATACAATTTTAGTTTTTTGTTTGTAAAAAAAGGCAATGGAAATGGGACCCCAATATCTAGGAATATATTTATTATTTTATAAAATTGTATTAATAAATCATTAAAATAAAAACATTGTGATTCATTTTTAATAATAACAATATGAAGTGGTTTTTTTGATTTTAAAATATAGTTTAATATTTTTTTTTTAATGGGAAAGATCTTTCGTCTTGAATTTTTACGAGAATTATATAAAACTTCTTTAGCTCCATTTGGATAAATTATAAGTGGTCTAGCATTTTGTAGAATAGCCAATTTTAAATTGCCGCGTTCACTTGCAATTAAACCAGAAAAGAGTTTAACCATTCCCACAAAACCAGGAATTAATAAAAACCATTTATTTATAAAAAATAAGGGATATTCATCTTCAATATCATATAAAAGAGGCAATCTTAATGCTGGGAAAAATGTTGCACCATGTGGCATTAATAGATATATTGCGTTTTTTTTTGGTTTAATTTTATTAAATTTGGTATTTTGTTTAATATATTTTTTTAATTTCCCTTGCACAGCTTTTCTTAAAAATTGGGGAGGTCCGAGTATATCAAATATTTTAAAAATTATTAATATAATAAATATTTTTTTACCAATCCATAAACACAAAAAAAAGAAGATATAAACAATTATAACTAAAAAATATTCAATAAACATACAGTCTTTCAAGATTTTTTTTATTATTTTCTGCGTTAAATATATATGGTAACAGTAAAACAGCTCAAAGCTAAATTAAAAAAATTGGGTGTGGCGGAAGAAACTTATAAGGGTTTAAGGAAAAACGAATTGGAAGATTTGGTGGAACAAAACGAAGGAGGTGGGGGCTCGCCGGTGGTGGGTCCTAAGACACATTCGCGAACACCCCAGAGTCCAGCAGGAGCGGGGGCGGGCGCAGGAGCGGGCGCAGGCGCGGCTACTGTTACAGTGGCAGCGGCGGCTGCTGGTGTTAAGTCCCCCTCGCCAGCTGCTATGGCGGCTTCGCCAAAAAAGGCTTCGCCAAAACAAAGCAAACAGGCCCAGACGTTTTTGGCATCGGCGGCGGGAGGGGGGTTTCGTAAAAGCCCGTCTCCAAAAACTCTTAAAGTAAAAAAAAAGCCTGCGGATGTTCGTGTGTCTCCACCGAAAGGAAACAAAACAAAAAAGGCGAAGAAAGCGGACATCAACGCAATGGAGATGTGTGATACGACTTTCAAGGCTGTGGCAAGCAAATGGAAGCCGCCGCCGCCGTGGGCAGGGTTCAAGACCAAAGCAAAATCTCCTCCTGTATCGCCGAAAGTGCAACAAATTACCTATGAAAATGGTCATAATTTTCCAGTTAAGTTGGCGCAATCAGTGTTGGGACCAGGTTTTAATCCGCGCCGAGCCGCGGTTGCCGATATTCCAGGTCACAAGCATGCTCTTGATCCGGGTGCATCAATTACTTTTTCGGTAAGAAAGGGAAATACCCTTTACGTTTATGATGGTCAATTCAACCCAGTGGAAACATTATGTACAAAAGCACATCCCAAATATGGTCCAGAGGTGGAAACTCGGTATGTTCCAACACAATTAGGAGCAAAATCCAATTTTACAAAGGGAGCCATAAAAAAAATGGGAGGCGGTTGGGCACCACAGCGCAAGAAGCCGAAGAGCGCGATGAAAAAGAGTGGAGGACGCCGCCGCAGAACTCGTCGTCGCCGCCGCCGTCGCCGACGCAGAACTCGCCGTTAATAACCATATGTTACTTTAAATTGCTCTCTCTCAATAAGCTTTCTAACAGCTTCCTCGATATAATATTGATCATCGGCAATTTCCTTGGGATCGCTGGGACACCACGGATGCTGGACAGGAGACATATCCATTACCAAATGTAGTTGTCCGCCGACAGGAATTTTATAACTATAAATAGAGCGATGAGGTTTTAGGCGGCGCCCTCCAAAAATAATCCTTTGATTCAAAACGGGAATTCCCTGCGTTTTATAAATTTTTTCTTGAATATCCTTAACATTGTCAGTATATCTTACATTAACTGGTATTTTTCCACCAGTTAATGTAGTTACAGTAATTTGTCCTCCTTTATAAAGACCTTCAAAAATCAATTGGTCTGTCTTTCCTGTAAGGAAAGCATTTTCCAATGTTGTTCTATAAAATTGAAGCTTTTTATTCAATTCTATAGTTTTTTCGTGTTCTTCCTTGAGTGCAGAAAGTGCCTTCTGAATCGTTTGGTAGGACATTGGCTGGAGAATTACGGTGGGAGGTGTTGTACTCTGTCCAATTCCTGTGGATGGGGGTATTGGGCGTGACACCTTCTTGCTGCCAATTCCTGTGGATGGGCGTCGGAATGGAACGGACATTTTTGGTAATAGTAGAACCAAGTTTTTGAAATCAATTTTTTCTCCTGATATAACGGTTAGAACCCTTAAAAAATTGATTTGAAAATTGGCGGCATTATAAGGTAATAAAATGGCCGCTCTCATCAATCTTCATCGCCCCAAAGGGTTCAATGATTCTTCCAAATTCGCACTAAACCCTTCCACTGGCGATTTGCTTCAATGGGACTGGGAGAGTTTAAACCCCGAGGATTTTAGTATGGATAAAGATGGTAATGTTTTTCACAATTGTGATGATAAGCAGTCTTGGTCGCGAGTTGTGCGACACGGACAAAATGCAAATAACTTCTTTGAAGCCTCCTCAGAAGAGGAGAAGGAGATTTCACGTCCACGAAAAAGGTTAAAGGGTAAGAATAAGCCTAAATTTAATTCTTCCTACAAAGGAAAAATTCAACTAAGGACAAAGAAATATAGGAAAAAGAAATATAAGAATAGTCGCTGGCGGTCTCAAAACAAGAAGGAACAGAGGCGAAAGAGGAAGAGGGAAAAGGTGTTTAAAAAGGCAGTTTTTGCGAGCAAAGTAAGTGCTGTTCCCGAAGTTGATGTTTGTTATCATTGTTTGGTTACAAGTGAAGAGGACAACATTTTCAACTGTCCCAAAGAGCGATTTTGTTGTGATTTTTGTGAGAAAAAGTTTGATGGTGTTCGGTTGACTACAAAATGTTGTGAACATTGCCTGACTTTATTTTACCGATGCACATTTTGTGAGGATTGTGAAAAAAATTTGGGTGAATGGTCGCCTGATTGGCGAATGAAATTAGAGATTCCCCAGCGTGAGCATCCAAACCATTGCAAATGCCAAGAATGTTATCAATTTCGTTGGTTATGCCCGTGTCATGAGTGTGGGATGGAGTGTCATACCGCCGAGGCTTGCCCCTGGAGAGTTGATATTTCACAAGCAATGCGGTTTCGTGCCTGGGAGATTGAGCACGCGAACCACGCCGACCGTTACTACGAGGAGTATTACGGCGACGAGTTTGAACAGGAGGTCCGTGATGATTATTTGTTTGGTTGGGGTTAAAATTTCACTCTCAAAAGTTCATTACAAAGCCAAGAATATGTTTTCATCATAGAAATAATACTTGCTGCTTGTTTTGGAGTTTCATATTCATTTTGCAAATTTTCTAATAAAATTTCTTTAAGTTTTTTCATTTCTGTCTCAAGACTTTTTACTTTTGCTTTATTGAGGGGATTTTTTTTATCTTGTTCAGCTGCTATTAATTGTGAAGGTTTAAAATTCAAATTTTTTGTGCAACATTCTCCCCATTCTAGACATAAATGATTAGGATCGTATTTTTCATCTGGATTATAATCGGTTTTAAAGTAACCTTCAAACTGTCCACTTTTTCCCATAAATATGAAATCATTAGTAGGTTGAAATCGATCAAGGGTCCATGCAGGTATGACCCTATTGGTTCTTCGTCGGCTAACGCTGGTGCCTTGGTTTCTCCCCCTACTAGAAGGTATTAGGTTTCTATGGTTTCTATTCATATCAACTTTTAATAAAAGTTGATCAAAAGTTTTTAAATCAATTTATTTTCTACATAAGGGGCAAGTATAAGATCTTTTGAACCATTTTTCAATACACTTTTTATGAAATTTATGATAACATCTTAATTTTTTTATTTTATGTGCTCTAGGATAAGCAGATAATCCTTTATGCAATCTATTAAATCTTTCGGATTTAGAAACCAATTTATATTTTCTTTTGTAAAAAATTTTAATTTTTTTTCCTCTTAGTGGTTCTAAACATATTGCACAATGTGTTATTTTATTTGTTGGTGGTTTTGGTCTGGGTGGTGGTCTAGGTCTATTAAAAAGTGGTTCCCATTCTGCCCATCTGGTTCTGCTTAAATATATAGGTCTTTCCATGAAATATAAAAATATTAGTATTTTTATATGAACGTTTCTGAAGTAGGTTCAAAAGTTTCAGAATTAGGGAATTCTGCCGCAGAAGGTTTATCTTCTGTTGGAAATGTCGTTAAAGATGCTGGTATGAATATAGGAGAAGCTGTAGGTTTAGTAAAACGTGAACCTTGGTACTATTTTTATTTAAAGATTACAGCGGCAATTATTTTACTTGCTTTTATAGGTATAAATATTTTCACATATTTAAAGGGTGGCGTTGATGCAGTAACATATTTTCTCAAAAAAGTAAGTTCTCCAGTAATTAAGCCAATTGCTGCAGCAGCTAGTAAAATAACAACTCCCATAAAAAAGATTGTAAAACCGGAAGAAAAAAAGATAAAAAAAAAGCTTAAAATAGAGAAAGAGCAGGCTCCACCCCCTCCGCCGCCGCCCCGAAAGAAACTTAGTGGTAAAGGCCGTGAAATTAAAAAGGATGATACAGTAGATAAAGCGTGGAAATTATCTCAAGAGGATGAGGATGAGGAGGATGATTGTTCTGATCCCGAGCCCGATTCCGATATTTTAAGTGAGATACAGAACGGTCGCAAATCAGGTTGGTGTTTTATAGGTACTGATCGCGGATACAGATCGTGTGTTAAGATTGGTGAGCAAGACCAATGTCTTTCTGGAAAGGTTTATCAAACGGAGGCAATTTGTCATGATCCAAGTTTAAGACCATAATTTTTTTTTCAACTTTAAAGTTTGATTTAAAGTTGAACAAATTATCTTGCAGTTGTGCTTCCGAAATACCATCTGAGTGAGAAATATGGTGGAAATACATTTAATCCAGAACTTGGGCTATCAGCAATCATTGTAAGGTTTGGTCCATCTCGTACGATTTTGAGTATTTCGGCGGTATTAAGGGCGTGATTATGATACCACAAATCAGAGAGCAAACCGTTGAAACCTCCGTTATAATTAATATGAGTATCACCATAATTTTGTTTTACAACATCCCCAAGTCCTTTGGGGTCTGTGAGTATATGGCGAACAGCTATACCTCCATTAATATAAACATCAAGTATATTTCCTTCTACTCTTAAAATAATATTAAGCCATTTATGTAGAGGAATATCGTCAACAACTACTTCTTCTCCCAAACCTTTAAATGTATTCATTTTTACAACAAGTGAATTTTTGCTTTCGTGTAAATATAATCCAGGAGCTTGTGTGTATTTGGCCATACCTTTTCCTGTTTCTGAGTTATCCATATCGGCAGCGCCCTTATGGAAGATATGCTTTCGTTTTCCTGAATCGTCGTCTTTCCATTCACTTAAATATATCCATACCGACCATGTAAATTCAACACCATATCGTTCATCATCAGATCTTAAAATAGGTTTAGCTTCTGGTCTTTGGGGATTAGCATAAACAACCATCCGTTCATCGGCTCTCTTCATTCCATCAACAAGTTTTGGATTTTTTGAGGGTGAGAAATACCACTGCAAAACTCTTACACCAAAACTCAATAAAATAATAAAAACAAGTAAAACTAAAACAACAAATGCAGCGCGGGCGACCGCACTATTTGATTCCATGAATGCTTTAGTATCAAGGCCCTGCCCGCCTCTTTGATTAAAATTCCTAAAACCTCTGTTTGGCATCTATATATAATACTCTTGGAAAAAAAAGGTTTACTAGATCATAAAAGTATTAACTTCAACATTATCTTTTAAGAATGCTAATTTTATCCTGTATCTATTGAATAGGTCTGTAAACCATGCTTGTCCGCCACATCCTTCTTTATAGATGTCATAAACTTCGCGTGGATTTAGGGCTCTATTAATGTATAAGAAGTTTGCTGTAGATCCACTGAAACCTCCCCCGCTTGTTAAATATATATTGCTTCTGATTGGTTTTGGAATACTATTAAGTATTTTTGTTTTCCATAATTTTCCGTCTACATATGCATCAAGAGCTCTTCCATTAACAACCATAATTAAGCTGGTCCATCTTTGCAGAGGGACATTTGTCAATATAAGGTCATTGCTATCTACATCGGCGGCGCCAGCATCTGATCCCTCTTTCTTATATGTTGCTAAACGAATAGTAATATTATTTTCATATGGCGCAAAGAAAACGGATGGGCATGGTTGTTTTTTCTCGTCCATTCTCGTAAATAATTGTTTTTCTTTTCCAAATCCGTGGTTCCAATCGTCTACATAGAAACAAATTGAAAAAGTAAAATGGGTAGAAGCATTTTTAGGCAAATTTTCTGCCAATATTGTTTGTGAAATGGTCGCATTATGCAATCTTGTTAAAACCGTTCTTGTACTATCGGAAAAGAACCATGTAAAAATGAAATAAAGCAAGACGACACCGACAATTGCAGCTATTATTTTTCCAACATTCATAATATAATATAGCGTTAGAAATTTCTTA
>Ga0114933_10004883_pt1 | contig 12343 bp, 9 predicted proteins | sample 4SBtaG_FD_89691 | JGI IMG/M metagenome (GOLD analysis project Ga0114933, IMG submission 89691) | Deep subsurface microbial communities from Kolumbo volcano to uncover new lineages of life (NeLLi) - 4SBTROV12_W25 metaG | ecosystem: Environmental > Aquatic > Marine > Volcanic | place: Kolumbo...
ACACCGACACCGACACGGACACCGACACCGACACGGACACCGACACCGACACCGACACCGACACGGACACCGACACCGACACCGACGCGCCGCTGTCCTACGCGACCGACATCGAGCCTCTGGTGCGGCAGGCGTGCCTGTCGTCGGGTTGCCACACGCCGAAGAACCCGTCCGGCGAGCTGGTGCTCGCGGCCACGTCGCTCATCAACGTGGACTCGACCCAGGCCAAGATGGCCCTGGTCCAGCCGAACAGCGCCGGCGGCAGCTACCTGGTCTACAAGGTCAAGGGCACCCACAAGACGGTGGGCGGCAGCGGCGGCACGATGCCTCTGGGCGGGGAGCCGCTGCGGGCCAACGACATCCAGCTCATCGAGGACTGGATCATGCAGGGCGCGCGTCCCTGATCGGGGGGCGGGCGGCTACCGCTTCTTCTTCTTCTTGTCCTTCCGCTCGCCGCGCACGACCGAGCGCATGTTCTGCGCCAGCTCTTTCTTGCGCAGGCGGATGTTCTCGGGCGTGATCTCGACCAGCTCGTCTTCGGCGATGAACTCGAGCGCCTTCTCCAGCGTGATCTGCACGGGGGGTGCGATCACGGTCTTCTCGTCGGCGCCGGAGGAGCGGAAGTTGGTGAGCTGCTTGGCGCGGCACACGTTGACGTTGATGTCGTTCTCCCGCGCGTTCTCGCCCACGATCATGCCTTCGTAGACGTCGACGCCGGGCAGGATGAAGAGCTTGCCGCGCGGCTGGAGGTGGAAGAGCGCGTAGGGGGTGGCCGGGCCCTTGCGGTCGGCGACCAGGCTGCCGTTCTGCCGCATCGGGATGTAGCCGGCGAGCTCGTCGTAGCTGTCGAACAGGGTGTTGATGAGCCCTTCGCCGCGGGTGTCGTTCAGGTACTCCCCACGGAAGCCGATCAGGCCCCGGCTGGGCACCCGGTACTCGACCCGTGCGCGGCCGGAGCTGTCGACCTTCATCTCGAGCATGCGGCCCTTGCGCAGCGCCATCTTCTCGCTGATCACGCCCATGTAGACCTCGGGGAAGTCCAGGCTGGCGTGCTCGTAGGGTTCGCAGATCACGCCGTCGATCTCGCGGTTCACGACCTCGGGCTTCGACACGCACATCTCGTAGCCTTCGCGCCGCATCTGCTCGAGCAGGATGGCGAGCTGCAGCTCCCCGCGGCCCATGACCTTGATCTGGTCGGGTGTGCCGGTGTCCTCGAGGCGGATGGCCACGTTGTGCAGGCACTCGCGCTCGAGGCGCTCGCGGATCTGGCGGGCGGTGACGTACTTGCCGTCCTGGCCCGAGTAGGGGCCCGAGTTGGCGGAGAAGGTCATGCCGATGGTGGGCTCGTCCACGGTCACGCGCGGGAGCGGCTTGGGGATGAGCACCGAGGTGAAGGTGTCGCCGATGTTCACGTCGTCGATGCCGGCCACCGCCACGATGTCGCCGGCGCCCACCTCTTCGGCGTCGACCCGGTTCAGGCCTTGCCAGGTGTAGAGCTTGGAGACCCGGACCTTGCGGCTGTCGTCGCTGCCGAAGAGCAGCATCTCGTCGCGGATGCGGATGGTGCCGTTGAAGAGGCGGCCGATGGCGAGGCGGCCCACGTACTGGTCGTGCCCGAGCTGGGTGATCAGGAGCTGCGGGGTGGCCTCGGGGTCGCCGCTCGGCGCGGGGACGTGGTCGACGATCGTGTCGAAGAGGGGCTTCAGGTCGGTGCCCTGCTCGTCCTGATCGAGGGAGCAGTAGCCCTCCTTGGCGCAGGCGTAGAGGATGGGGAACTCGATCTGGCTGTCGTCGGCGTCGAGGTCGATGAAGAGGTCGTAGACCTCGGACTCCACCTCGTCGATCCGCGCGTCGGGGCGATCGATCTTGTTGATCACGACCACGATCGTGAGGCCCTGCTCGAGCGCCTTGCGCAGCACGAAGCGGGTCTGTGGGAGGGGGCCTTCGGAGGCGTCGACGAGCAGGATGGCGCCGTCGACGAGCTTGAGCACGCGCTCCACCTCGGCGCCGAAGTCGGCGTGGCCCGGGGTGTCGACGATGTTGATCTTCTTGTCGCCGTAGAGCACCGCGGTGTTCTTCGACAGGATGGTGATGCCGCGCTCCCGCTCGAGGTCCATGGAGTCCATGACCCGGTCCGCCACGGCCTCGTGGGCTCCGAAGGTGCCGGCCTGGTGGAGCAGGCCGTCGACCAGGGTCGTCTTGCCGTGGTCGACGTGCGCGATGATGGCGACGTTGCGGAGCTGCATGAGGGTGCCTTCCTGGGAGGGACCGCCGAGTAACCCCTGCGCCCTCAGTCGGCTGCGACGACCTCTGGGAAGTGATCGAAGAGCAGCAGGCCGCGGCTCATGTCGGACACGGCGAGGTGTTCACCGAAGGGCCACACCCCCCACGCTCCGCTGTAGATGCTGCCCTGGTGGCTGTGTTCGCCGGCGGTGTCGCCCGCGGCGGTGTCGCCGGTGTCGACCGGGCTGCCACCCCAGGGGTCGTCGGGCTCGTCGTGGGTGTCGTAGCGGGCGACCTCGACCGGGTTCGCGGGCTCGCTGACGTCGAGCACCACCACGCCGTCGATGTACCAGCTCACGTAGGCGTGGTCGTCGCGCACGTGCACGTTGTGCACGGAGTGGTCGGGGTGCTGTCCGGCGACCTCGGCCACCTGCTCGACGGCGGCCGGGTCGCGCACGTCCCAGATGCGCACGTGGCCGCCGGCGGTCTCGTCGGTGGTGAGCACGTGGGAGCCGTCGTCGGTGGGCCACGCGTTGTGGCAGGCGCCGCCTTCGTAGGTGTGCAGCACGAGCTCGACGGGCTTGGCGGGGTCCTGGACGTCGAGCACCGCGAAGCCGCTCCAGAAGGCCACGTAGAGCTTGCCGTCGACGAAGGCCTGGTCGTGCACCATGCCCCCCTCGGGTGGGCGCCACTGGGCGACGAACACGGGCTGGGCGGGGTCCTCGAGCGACCAGATGTGGACCGAGTCCTCGATGTTGTCGGTGAGGAAGGCGTGGCCGTTGCCGAGCGCCACGTTGTGCACGCTGGTGCTGGGCTCGCCCATGGAGCCGAGCAGGGTGGGCTCGGCTGGATCGGAGAGGTCCCAGACCCGCGCACCGAGCTTGTCGTAGGCCTCCCACTCGGGCGATTCGGAGCCGCAGCCGCACTCGCCGTTGGTCACGAGGAGCTGCCCGTCGATCTTGGCGTCCTTGACGTAGCCGCCTTCCGACCGCGGCACGGTGGCGAGGACCTCGGGGTTGGACGCGTCGGCCACGTCGACGACCGCGAAGGCCAGCTCGAGGTCGTAGCCGCCGGTGAGCACGACCGTGTCGCCCTGCCCCCACACGTCGGCGGCGCTGCCCAGGTCGGTCTCGGAGAGCAGCACGAGGCGCTGGTCGCCCACGACCTGCTCCAGGCAGGTGGGGCCGGTGAAGCTCGCCTCCGCGGCGTCGGTGACCGTGACGCACACGGTGTAGGTGCCGTCGGGCAGCGCGATCTCGGCGCTCTCCGAGCTTCCCGCTTCGGTGCCGGTCCAGCTCAGCGTGTAGCTGTAGGGTGCGGTGCCGCCGGTGGCGTCGGTCCATGTGGCGGTGAGCCCGTGATCGTGGGCGGTGAGGGTCTCGAGCCCATCGACGTGGAGCGGAACGAGCGCGACGTTGGCCGGGGGGGCGGTGTCGGTGGGTTCAGCGGGTGCCGTGTCGCGTTCGGCTTGGGGCGAGGGACTGCAGGCGAGGAGGAGGGAGAGCACGGGTCAGCCTATCCGCGCGCCGGGCCGGTCGGTCCGCGCGTGTTGGTGGTCTCTGCGCCGTGCACGTGGGTGGTCCGAGAGACGACGTGCAGGGCATGTCGTCTGCTCGTGGGCTTCGGCGGTGTCCGGTTCGAGGCCGGAGGTCTCGGACCGCGATGCCGTCGAGCCTCTCGAGAGGCGATGTCGTTGGCGCGCGCGAGCGCGCGCCAACGATTTCGTCTTCTCGGTTAGTTGAAGACGTAGGGGTAGTTGAAGGTGTAGCTCGGTCCCGAGAACGGCGGGAACTGGATGCCCTTGATGGCTGCGGACAGGCAGCTGTCGAGCGAGCTGCCGGCGAAGCTGTCCTTGGCGCTGGCGGAGTTGGCGCGACCCGTGGGGTCGAGGCTGATGCGCATGTTCACGCGCGAGGGCAGCGAGCCCATCTCCTGCTGGTACTTGAAGAAGCAGACCTTCACGCCGCGGTTGCTCCGGAGCATGGTGTCGAGCACGGTGGGCGGCACGGTGGCGGGGAGCGCGCTCGACGACGACGACGACGACGACGACGAGCTGCCGCTCGAGGAGCCGGACGACGTGGACCTCGTGGTGCTGGGCGTGTTGGAGCGGGTGCTGGTGGTGGTGCCGCTCGTGGTCTTGCTGCTGGAGCCGCTGGAGCCGCTGGAGCCGCTGGAGCTGCTGGAGCTGCCCGACGAGGACCGGGTCGAGCTCTGCGCGCCGTAGTTCTCGCTCTTGGGGTAGCTGGGAGGGGACGAGGTCTTGGTGGAGCTCGAGGTGCTGGACCGGGTGGTGGTGACGGGTGCCGGCGCCTTGTCCTCTTCGCCGGCATCGGCGACCGCATCGCCGGGCGCTTCGTCTTCGGCTTCCTCGCCCTCTTCGCCCTCTTCGCCTTCCTCGCCTTCCTCGGCGTCGCCTTCCTCGGCGTCGGCCACCTCCTCTTCCTCGTCCTCTTCGTCGCCATCGTCGACGACGGCCGCGACGGGGGGGAGGGTCTGGCTTCCGCTGGAGTGCTGCACACCGGTCAGGCCCAGCACGTGGAACGCTCCGGCGGAGCCGCCGCCCACGAGCAGGGAGACCATCAGGGAGACGAGCACCTTGCCGTCCTTGCGGCCGAGATCGCCGAAGGTGAGCACCATCAGCACGAAGGTGCCGCCCCACATGGCGAGCGCCAGGCCGAGGAAGGTGTGCAGCGGCTCGCTGCCCACCGCGAGCACCAGGGCGCCGAAGAGCGCGGCGAAGCCGGCCAGGAGCACCAGGCGGAGATCGTTGGAGGCGTCGTGAGGCTTCTTCGTGGGCGCCGGGCGCCCCTGGGGTGCTGCGCTGACCGGCGGTGCGAGGGCCGGAGCCGGCGCCGGTGCCGGTGCCGGTGCCGGTGCCGGTGCAGGCGCCGGGGCGCTGTAGGGCACGGCGACCTGCGGGTGGTTGGTGCCGTTCTGGTGCACGCCGTTGGCGCGCGGGGTGGCGGCGGTGGGCTCGGCCCAGGCCGGCGGTGGCGCAGCCATCTGGACCTGCGCGGGGGTGGCGGCGGCCATCGGGGCGGTGTGCTCGGCGGCTCCGGGTGAGATGACGGTGGGCGGCAGCTGCTCCTGGCCGGGTGGGGGCGAGGCCGCGACGGCCGCCGCCGCCACGCGCTGGCGCTCCCGCTCTTCGAGGGCGGCCTGGGTGGTGATCTGCGTGGCTTCGGCGTCCGGGTTCTGGCCCCCCACCGGAGCGGCCTTGGCCTGCTCGCCGGCGCGGCGGATGATGATCCCGTGGCCGCACTTGCGGCACGTGGCCTTGTTGACCTCGCGAACGAGCTTGGTGCCGGGGATCTTGTACGTGGCCCCGCAGTTGTCGCAGACGACGCGCATACCGCTATCCTCGAAGGAAGCTGCGGTCTTAGGTGACCGTCAGGTGTGTGTCAACCGGATCCGCATGGACTTTGCCGGCACTTGGCCTGCTCATTCGCCGGTCTCCAGGTTCAAGCTCCAAGCTGATTCATCGTTCACCGGCTCGTCCACCGGCTCGTCGGTGGGCCCCTCGTCTGACAACACCACGACCGCCGCGGCGGTTCCGCCTCCCAGGACCACCGCGCCCGTGGCCGTCCAGAACCACCAGGTCCGGGTCACGGGGCCGTCGTCGTAGCGCACGCGGCGACCCGAGCTGATCTTGGCGGTGCCCTTGCGTGCCCTGGGGGTGCGCGATCGCTTCGTGGACGCCATGCGCTGGTCGTCCTCGGTGGCTTCTTCCTCCTCTTCCTCGGGCTCGGGGAGCGGGGCCGAGAAGTCCGGGATCTCGTAGTCGAAGCCGTCGCTGTAGTCGGGGTCGCCCGTGGTCCCCAGATCGCTCACGTCGGCGGTCGCGTAGGCCCCCATGGCACCGCCGACAGGCGCGCTCACGCCGCTGAGCAGCTCGGCGGCCATGTCGCCGTAGATGGGGTCGCCGGGCATGGGTGGCACGATCTCCGCGAGCACCTTGGACTCGCCGGCGAGCTCGCCGTTCGCGATGAGCCGCGCGTACACGGCCCCGTCCGCGGTGACGAAGCCCACCACCACCGCGTCGACCGCGATGCGGCTGGCCACGGCCACGATGTCGTCGGTCGAGGGAACCCGCCGCTTCTCGCCGGCCAGCTCGTCGCTCGCGCGTCCGAAGCCGCTCCTGAGCGTGCTGGACAAGCCGCCCGGGGCGCGGATCTCGGGGTAGCCCGGGTAGAGGTAGAGCGTCTCCTTCAGGTGCCGCAGCATCTCGGTCTGGCGGCCCTGCTTCGACAGCGCGACCGCAGCGTAGAAGTGGCAGTCGGCGAGCTCGGCGCGTCGGGCCCACTGGGAGCCCGTGGACTGGTGGAGCACCAGCGCGTCCTCGATCTTGCCCAGCGCACCCTGCACCGAGCCGAGGTTGAGGTCGCTGCGCGCGTCGGCGAGCAGGGTGCGTGCCTGCGTGAGGGCGTCGCCCTGCCCCTGCGTCAGCCGTTCGCCGATGTCGTAGTCGGCCAGCGGGTAGAAGGAGCCCTCGGCGAGGAAGGCGTCGCGCAAGCCGGTGGAGACCAGCATGGCTTCGTCGTAGGTCAGGTCGTAGGCGTCGAAGTCCAACACGGCGATCTCCTGCGCCTGGGCGGGCGCGGCGATCCACAGCGTGAGGAGGAGGCCGATCAGTCGGTGCATGGTCACCATTGTAGTCGGGGCACAGACACCTCCGACTACGTGGGCCTTACACCGGCGGCTGAACAGGTGCGCGCCGGGCTGGCTGTCGAGGAGGACCGGTTGCCAGATGCCTCCTGGAGAGAAGGGTGGGGCCCAGGCAGGCTTCTCCGCGCCGTCGCCCGAGCTTCACTCCACCTGTCGCGCCCCCTCGATGATCGCTGCGTAGAAGTAGCCGAAGCCCAGGTCCTTGTCCTTCGTCAGGGGCCCCTCGAAGGTGACCAGGTCGCCTGCCGCGACCTCGGCGTCGGACGTGACGGTCAGGTCGTGGGTCTCCGCTTCGGCATCACCCGTGCCGTCCTGCAGGTGGTACCAGTTCGTGCCGAAGATGCCGCTCGAGGCCTTCACCACCTTGCCGGTGACCCGCACCTGTTGCCCCTCGAGCTCGGCCACACGCGCATGCACCTCCCCGATGGGCAGGCTCCCCTCCCCGCGCTGGACCGCGCCGTCCAGCGCTGCAGTCGCCGTCTCGGCACCGAAGTGCCCGCCGCCGGCCCGGTCCTCCGAGCTCTCGGCGAGGTAGGGCACGCTCCAGCGCTCGTTCACCACCAGGTAGTCCTGGCCGGTCCGCATCAGCGTCACCTCCACCGCGAGATCGGCGTAGCTCCAGCGGCTCGCAAGGCGGATGAAGCGGTCGTCGAAGTTCTGGAGCGACGAGGCCGGGCGAGCCTCCGCGGGGGCGCCGAGCCTGGCCGCCACGGCCGCCACCGACGCGTCGTAGTCCGCGGCGGCGGTCCGTGGCACGGAGTAGCGACGGGAGGTCGCCAGGAAGTGCAGGGCCGTGGTCTCGCCGCGGCTCAGGAAGACCTGCACGAGCCGTCCGCCCAGGCCGCGCTCGGCCAGCCACGCGCCGGACAGGTCGTTGCCGTCGCAGCGCGTGAGCACGTCGGTGCGCGCCGGGGCCGGCGTCGTGCTGCAGCTGAGGCCGTTCGCTGCGACCCAGGCATCGATGGCCGCCTGGTCGGCTGCGCCGAGCTCCAGTCCGAAGTAGGCGCGGCTCGGGGCCCGCTCGCCCGCGGGGACCACCGGCCCCAACACCTCGGCGACCTCGGCCTCCGGCGTGGTGGTCGGGGGCTCGGAGGTCGTGGTTCCGCAGCCAGAGGCCATCAACGACAGGGCGTAGAACATCAAGGACACAGGATTCCTCTCGGGCACGACCGACCGGTGAGCGGCCGGCTGACTCTGCCGTTTGACACGTTGTGATCCGACCTGCCAGGATCCGCGTACGCAAGATCCACCCCTCAAGGTTCCGGAGACCCCATGGCCCGCTTCATGACCCTCGCGCTCGCTCTGCCCCTGCTCTCCTTTGGCTGCAACAAGGACGAAGGTGAGGACACCGCGCCCGAGGCCGACACCGACACCGACACGGACACCGACACGGACACCGACACGGACACCGACACGGACACCGACACCGACACCGACACCGACACGGACACGGACACGGACACGGACACCGGCACCGCGAGCCTGTGGGACCAACTCGGGGGTGCCGACGCGATCAACGCCGTGCTCGACGGCTTCCTCACCAACGTCGCGGCCGACACCGAGATCAACTGGATGTTCGCCAACGCCGATCTCGACAACCTCAAGCAGATGCTCTACGACCAGATCTGCGAGGCCACTGGCGGCGGCTGCACGTACACGGGCCAGTCGATGCTCGATGCCCACGCCGGCATGGCGATCACCGACGCCCAGTTCAATGCGCTCGTCGGCGACCTGGTCGCCTCCCTGGACAGCCTCGGCGTCGACTACTCCGCGGGCACCGCGGCGGAAACGCTCCTGACCGTGCTCGCCGGGATGCAGGGCGACATCGTCGAGGACCCGAAGGGCAGCAGCGTCTACTTCAACCAGCTCGGCGGCTACGGCGCAGTGACCGCGGTCATCGACGAGTTCCTCACGCAGGTCGGCGGTGATTCCGCGATCAACGGCTTCTTCGCGACGACCGACCTCGACAACCTGAACCAGATGCTGGTCGATCAGGTCTGCGAGGCCACGGGTGGCTACTGCACCTACAGCGGCGGCACCATGCTCGATGTGCACGCGGGCATGTGCATCAGCGACGCAGACTTCGACGCGCTGGTGGGCGACCTGCTCACGGCGCTCGACAACCTCGGCGTGCCCTACTCCAAGGCCCTCGACGGCAGCGGCGCGGCCGACGACCTGCTCGTGGTGCTCTCCGGCATGCGCGGCGACATCGTCGAGAACTGCAAGTAGCAGGCGGGCCTCCGCCGCAGGACCTGGGCTTCGTCTGCGTCGCCGGCGTGGACGAGGCGCCCGGCGCCGTGTGGGCATGACCCCGCAGCTGGTGATGAGGCGGCCGGGTCCTCACGTGCCCGTCCGCTGGAGCTGACGCGCTGCTGGAGTCGCGTGAACGTGGGTCTTACACCGGCGGCTCCTCACGTGCCGGCAGCCGCAGGCTGAGGCGTTCGCTCCCCACGGCTCGGCGGGCCGACGGTGGCAGGTGCACGATCGGCTCCAGGGCGGACAGGGCGCCGGCGCACGTGGTGCAGCCCTGGACGTGGTCGCGCAGGGCCCGAGCCCCCCGGACAGGTGCCTCCGCGGTGGAGCGCGCGAGGGCTTCGGCCTGGCTGCAGACCGCCAGCTCCACGGCTTCCACGACCTCTTCGAGCGCGGTGTCGTCGTAGGGCAGACCGGAACGCCGCATGTCGGAGTAGGGCCGGTAGATCGCGCCGGTGGCGAAGTCGAAGATCAGGCCGACGGGGATCGGCGGCACCCAGAGGCCGAGGAAGACGTCGAGGAACACGAAGCCCCACATCAGCTCGTTGCCGCGCGGGTTCCGATCCGGTGAGCGCTTGATCATCGTGGCCCAGCAGCCCGTGCCCAGGCTGAGGGTGCTGGCGGTCAGGGCGAGGACCAGGGTTCGGCGGGTGGGCATGGGGGGCTCCTGGACCCACGGTACACCGGCTGGTGGGGACCGCTGGGCGGGGTGACCGGCCTAGGGTTGGTGCACCACCACGCGACCGTCGACCAGCGGATGCACGTCGACCACCTGCTCCGCGCCGTCGGGCCAGTGCACGGTCACCCGCTCGACCCGGCGGTCCCCGAGGCCGATGTGGGCCCTCGGGGTGACGGCGCCTCCCCAGCCGGGCTTGGCGGTGACCTCGCGGGTGAAGGTGCCGCTGTCGGTGTGCACCACCACCCTCGCGCCGATGCCCCAGGTGTTGGCCCCCGAGCCGACCAGGTCGACCACGAGCGCCCGCGCCTCGGTGCACTGCGCCCGGTACAGCCGCGAGGGGCTGCCGAGGTTCGAGACCACGAGGTCGAGGAAGCCGTCGTCGTCGAGCCGGCCGGCGGCGACCCCGCGACCGGCGCTCCGGTCGTCGAGCCCGAGGGACGGCGCCGCATCGACGAGGCGGCCCTCTTCCCACACGAGGAGCTGGTCGGCCTGCTCGGCGAGCCCGGCCTCCGGCGCGCCGCCGCTGAGCGGTCCCGACGAGAAGAAGAGGTCGAGGGTGCCGTCGTTCTCGTGGTCGAACCAGGCGGCTCCGAAGCTCATGTGGTCGTCGCTCTCGAGCGCGAGCCCGCCCACGGCAGCGGTCACGTCGACGAAGGTGCCGTCGCCCTGGTTCCACAAGAGCTGGTTGGCGCCGGTGTTCGTGAGGAACAGGTCCTGCAGGCCGTCGGCGTCGTAGTCGCCGGCGCTCACGCCCATCGGGTTGTGGTTGTTGGTGCACGCACAGGTGCCGCTCAGGTCGGTGAAGCGCCAGCCGTCGCCGTCGGCGCCGTCGTTGCGCGAGAGCCGGCTCGGCTCGTGCGTGGCCTGGTCGGCGTTGGCCGTGTAGAGGTCCACGTCGCCGTCGAGGTCCAGGTCGGTCCACACCGAGGACCAGCCCACGCCCGTGCGCCCCGGCAGCCAGTCGGACACGTCGGTGAACACCCCCGTCCCGTCGTTCTGGAGCAGCTTGTCGAGCTTCTCCTCGCCGGGGTTGGTGCCGCCGCCGTCGTGGTTGACGAAGAGGTCCAGGTCGCCGTCGCCGTCGAAGTCCCCGAACACGGCGTCGAGCTTCTGGGGCGCGACCGGGAAGCTGTCCATGCCGCTCGAGGTGCTGGCGTCGGTGAAGCCGCCCTGGCCGTCGTTCAGGAAGAGCCTCATCGGTGGGCTGTAGCCCCCGGCCCACAGGTCCAGATCGCGGTCGCCGTCGACGTCACCGATGGCGAGTCCGGAGAGGCTCTGCGCGTCGCCGTCGAGCACCACCTCGTCGGAGAAGGAGCCGCCCAGGTTGTGCTGCACGAGCAGGCCCCGGCTGCGGTGGGCGAGCACGAGGTCGTCCAGGCCGTCGTCGTCGAGGTCCACGAGGGCGACCGCTCCGGCCTCCTTGCGGTCGGGGTCTTCGTCGGTGGTGTCGGCGAGTCCCCACGCCTCGGCCACGTCCTGGAAGCCGGGTTCGCCGGGCTCGGTGCACCAGGGGTCGGGCGGGGGTGCCGTGTCCTGGGTGGGGTCGGTGTCGGCGGTGGTGTCGGTGTCGGTGGCCTGCGGTGCGGGGGCGGTGTCGACGGTGGTCGAGGTGCAGGCCAACAGAAGCAGCACTACAGGAAGCGCTCGACGGCGCGCTGGAACTCGAGGCGGTCCATCAGGTCTTCGAGGTAGTCCTGGCGCCCGCTCTCCCAGATGAGCACGGGGGACTGCTCGTAGCGGTCGATCCAGTCCTCGTAGAGGCCGTTGAGCTTCTTGATGTAGGAGACCGGGATCGCCTGCTCGCTGGGCCGGCCGCGCCGCTTTATCCGGCGGCGGATGTTCTTCACGTCGCAGCGCAGGTAGACGAGCAGGTCGGGCGGCTGGAGCGCGGTGCGCATGGAGCGGTAGAGGTCCATGTAGGTCTCGTAGTCCCGCTTCTTCATCTGCCGGCGCTGGTAGAGGTTGGTCGCGAAGATCTCCGCGTCCTCGTAGATCGTGCGGTCCTGGATGACCGTGCCCTCGTTGTCGTTCAGGTCGAGGTGCAGGCGGAACTTGTGGGTGAGGAACCACAGCTGGCTGTGGAAGCCCCAGCTGCGCATGTCCTTGTAGAAGTCGTCCAGGTAGGGGTTGGTGGTGTAGGGCTCGTAGACCGGCTGGAAGCCGTAGCGGCTGGAGAAGAACTCCACGAGCGAGGTCTTGCCGACCCCCATGTTGCCGGCGATGCCGATGAACTTCTTCACGGGGTGTCCCTTACAGGGCGGGGGGCTGGCTGCCAACCGGGTGGGGTGAAGGAGTCGGCTGTCAGGTCTCTGCGCTCCTGGGCTCTCCGTCGTGAACCCCCACGCGGAGGTGACCATGGGCAGCGGTTGACATCGAGACGCCGGTCGCGGCTCCAGCCGCGGCTCCACCGCTCCCGCAGCCGACGAACGGGGACCCCTGGATGCAGAACGCCTTCCAGAACCCGATGGTGCAGCAGATGGTGCAGCAGATGCTCGCGAACCCCGCGCTCATGCAGCAGATGCT
>Ga0114933_10004884_pt1 | contig 12342 bp, 11 predicted proteins | sample 4SBtaG_FD_89691 | JGI IMG/M metagenome (GOLD analysis project Ga0114933, IMG submission 89691) | Deep subsurface microbial communities from Kolumbo volcano to uncover new lineages of life (NeLLi) - 4SBTROV12_W25 metaG | ecosystem: Environmental > Aquatic > Marine > Volcanic | place: Kolumbo...
AATTAATCCAAATGATGAATTTGGATTAACAAGAGCAATGTGGCTTAAAGAAAAACAAGGAGCATCTGTTGATGTAATTAATGTTGGTCTTTCTGATACTGAGCCAACTTTAAGAAAAGCACTTGCAATTGGTGCAGATAAAGCAATTAGAATAAACACGGAGCCAAAAAACGGTCTTAATGTGGCAAAACAAGTAGCGAATCTCGTTAAATCTGAAAACTATGATTTAGTTATTGGAGGACGTGAATCTATAGATTATAATGGTGGTATGGTCCCTGGAATGATTGCAGCATTAACAGACTATAATTTTGTTGATAAATGTATTAGTATAGAAATTAATAATGGCAGTGTAACAGCAAGTAGAGAAATTGAAGGTGGGATAGAGATTGTTGAATCAAAACTCCCACTTGTAATTGCTGGACAAAAAGGTCTCGTAGAAGAAAGTGATCTACGAATTCCTAACATGAGAGGAATTATGATGGCTAGAAGAAAAGAACTTCAAGTATTAGATCCAATTGATTTAGATGATTCTACAAGTTCAGTAAATTTTGAAAAACCTCAACCAAAAGCAGAAGTAACATTAGTTTCATCAGAAAATGTAGATGAATTAATAAATCTTCTTCATAACGAAGCTAAAGCAATATAACAATGGCAATATTAATATATGCAGAATCAGAAAACGGAAAATACAAGAAGGATTCATTTGAAATTGCTTCTTATGCTAAAGTAGCTGCTGATAAATTAAACACCTCAGTAACTGCTGAATCAATTAATGCAGATAATCCAAATGAACTAGGGGATTATGGAGTTAGTAAAGTATTAAATGTGTCAAGTGATAATTTAAAAGATTTTAATGCTTTTTTATATGCTGATGTAATGAAACAAGCATGTGAAAAAGAAGATTCAAGTATTGTGATAATAAGTTCAAGCTCAAATACTAAATATCTTGGATCAATTTTGTCAGTAAAAATAAATGCTGGATATATTACTAATGTTATTGATGCCCCTAAAGAATTTAATCCTATTACAGTTAAAAGAAATTCATTTACTAATAAAGCATTTGAATATGCAAAAGTAAATTCTAAAAACAGTCTTTTAGCTATTTCTAAAAATTCACATGGAATTACTAAAGACAAAACAGCTGCTAAAATTGAAAATTTTGAAGTCAGTATAGCTAGCTCAGATACTAGTGTTAAATCTACGGAAAAGGCGACTAATAAAGTAACTATTGCTGATGCTGAAATAGTAGTTTCAGGCGGCAGGGGGCTTAAAGGTCCTGAAAACTGGGGAATGATTGAGGAACTAGCTGATATTTTAGGAGCAGCAACTGCATGCTCAAAACCAGTGTCAGATTTAGGGTGGCGCCCTCATAGTGAACATGTCGGGCAAACTGGAAAATTAGTTTCATCTAACTTATATATTGCTATAGGTATCTCCGGAGCAATTCAGCATTTAGCTGGTGTAAACTCTTCAAAAGTTAAAGTAGTTATAAATACTGATCCAGAAGCTCCTTTTTTCAAATCTGCTGACTACGGAATAGTAGGTGATGCCTTTGAGGTTGTCCCAAAATTAATCGAAGGGTTGAAAACTTTCAAGTCACAAAATGCCTAAGCATTTTTCTATTTGATTAAAAATATTACATTTGTTAATAATCCTAGTAGATCATTAAATGGATTTAATTAGACTTTTAATTAACGGTATTTCATATAGCCAAACTCAAAATGGAGCTTATGCTCTAATTCTTAGTGAACTTGAAGGTGAAAGAAAACTCCCAATTGTTATTGGAACATATGAAGCTCAATCTATTGCTATTGCAATTGAAAAAGACATCAAACCTCCAAGACCATTAACTCATGATTTATTCAAAAGTTTTTGTGAAAGATTTGATATAACTATCAAGCGAGTAATAATTCACAAACTAGTTGATGGTGTTTTTTATTCAAGTATTATTTGCGATAGAGATGGAGTTGAAGAAATACTTGACTCAAGGACTAGTGATGCAATAGCTTTAGCAAGCAGATTTGATGCCCCAATTTTTACCTATGAAAATATACTCGAAAAGGCTGGGATCATAATTGAAATTGAAGAATATGATGACGAAGAAAAAATATTATTTAAAGAACTGTTCTCTGAAGAAACAACATTAGCAAATTCTGATGATTTTAAAGACAAAACTATAGATGAGCTTCAAAAATTACTTAAAATAGCTGTTCAAAATGAAAATTATGAAACAGCTGCAAAAATAAGAGATGAAATATCTAACAGGTAAATTTAAGTCTATAGCATTAATAATTGTAGCAATTCTATTTTCTACAACTGCTTCTTCACAAAACATTGACTCTAATGAAATAATTCAAAGCTCTGGGTTCACACTTATTACTCTTACTAGAGGAATAATTGGAATGGCTTTTTTAATTTTTGTTTCCTTTCTTTTTAGCAATAACAAAAAAGCAATAAACTGGAAAACAGCAGGTTTTGGATTGCTAATACAATTAATACTTGCTGTTGGTGTATTAAAAGTTGGATGGATTCAAGAAATATTTGAATTTGCTGGTAAAATTTTTGTTAAGATTTTAGAATTTACAATGGAAGGAACTAAATTTCTCTTTGGAGATTTAGTTAGTTTAGATAATTTTGGAAATGTATTTGTTTTTGCAATTCTACCCACTGTTATATTCTTTGCAGCTTTAACATCAGTTTTGTTTTATTTCGGGATAATTCAAAAAGTTGTTAAACTTATGGCCTTAATGTTATCAAAAATTTTGGGTGTATCAGGTCCAGAAAGTCTGAGTGTTGCAGGTAATATATTTCTAGGTCAAACAGAGTCTCCTCTAATGATTAAAGCATATCTAGAAAAGATGACTAAGTCAGAAATTCTATTAGTTATGATTGGTGGAATGGCCACAGTAGCTGGTGGTGTATTAGCAGCATATATTGGTTTTTTAGGAGGTGAAGATCCTGAATTAAAAATATTTTATGCCAAACATCTTTTAACAGCATCTGTTATGGCAGCTCCAGGGGCAATAGTAATATCGAAAATACTCTATCCTGAAACAGAAAAAATTGACACCAATGTTACTATTACTCAAGATAAAATTGGCGACAATTTTCTAGATGCTATATCTAACGGGACAACTGAAGGGCTAAAATTAGCAGCTAACATTGCTGCAATGCTTCTAGTATTTATAGCTTTCATTGCAATGGGGAATTACATACTAGACAAATTTGGAGATCTTATTGAAATAAATAGCTGGATTGAAAACAACACAGTTTACAACAACCTGTCTATTGAATTTGTTCTAGGCTATTTATTTGCTCCACTTATGTGGCTTATTGGTGTTGCAAAAGAGGATATGACCTTAATGGGGCAATTACTAGGAATAAAAATAGTAGCAAGTGAATTTATTGGATATATTCAATTAGCTGATTTAAAAGAAGCTTCTAGTCTTGTCCATTTGAACTATCAAAAATCAATAATTATAGCTACATACATGCTTTGCGGATTTGCTAATTTTGCTTCAATTGGAATACAAATTGGAGGAATTGGATCATTAGCTCCAGGTCAAAGGAAAAACTTGTCTAAATTCGGGTTTAAAGCATTAATTGGAGGCACACTTGCATCTCTATTGTCAGCAACTATTGCAGGCATGATAATTGGGTAAAAAGTTAATAACTTTTAGAGCTTTTATTACATCACTTATATATCAATTTTTATTTTTATCTAGTATAATATTTTCATATGAAACAATATTTAGATCTTGTAAAACATGTTTTAGAAAACGGAGATTTCAAACAGGACCGAACAGGTACTGGAACAAAAAGTGTTTTTGGCTATCAGATGAGATTTGATTTAAGTGAAGGATTTCCAATGCTTACTACAAAAAAACTTCATCTAAAATCTATTATTTATGAATTACTATGGTTTCTTAATGGGGATACTAATATCAAATATCTTAATGAAAATGGAGTGAGAATTTGGAATGAATGGGCTGATGAAAACGGAGACTTAGGCCCAGTTTATGGATTTCAATGGAGAAATTGGAATGGAGATAATATTGACCAAATAACAGAATTAATTGACAATTTAAAGAAAAATCCTAATAGTAGAAGAATGCTTGTTTCAGCGTGGAATCCATCTGTTTTGCCTGATACATCAATTTCATTTAAAGAGAATGTATCTCAGGGCAAAGCAGCACTACCGCCTTGCCACGCTTTTTTTCAGTTCTATGTAAATGATGGGAAGTTGTCATGTCAGCTCTATCAAAGAAGTGCAGATATCTTTTTAGGTGTTCCATTCAATATTGCTTCATACTCGCTTTTTACTTTAATGATTGCGCAAGTGTGTGGATATAAGCCTGGAGATTTTATTCATACTTTTGGAGACGCACATATTTATAGCAATCATTTTGATCAAGTAAAATTACAATTGACTAGAGAACCAAAACAATTACCAACTATAGAAATTAATCCAGATATTAAGGATATTTTTAATTTCAATTTTGAAGATTTTAACTTAATCAATTACAATCCAGATCCTCATATAAAAGGAGATGTAGCTATCTAAATAATATTATGGAATCTAAAAAAAATTGTTTGACTATAATTGTTGCTGCTTCTGAGAATAATGCGATTGGTAAAAATAATAAACTTATTTGGGATCTTCCAGATGATCTGCAAAGATTCAAAAGACTTACATCAGGGCACCACATAATTATGGGAAGAAAAACATATGACACATTCCCTAGACTTCTTCCAAACAGAACACATATAGTAATTTCTAATAAAAAGAATTTAGAAGTTCCTGACGAAGTTATTGTTGTAAATAATATTTCAGATGCAATTGAAATATGCAAAAATGATTCAAATCCATATATAATTGGTGGAGGTCAAATTTATAAACTTGGCATTAATCTTGCAGATAAAATAGAGCTTACAAGAGTTCATAATAGTTTTGATGGTGATACTTTTTTTCCAGAACTTAATTTAAATGATTGGGATCTTGTTTCTAAAACATTTCATGAAATTGACGAGAAACATGCGAACACATTTACTTATGAAACATATGAGAAAAAATAATTTAAACTATATTTAATAATATGAGAGCATATATATTTCCTGGGCAAGGCGCACAATATTCTGGAATGGGATTAGATTTATATAATGATTCTGCTTTGGCAAAAGATCTTTTTAAAATAGCCAATGACATATTAGGATTTGAAATTACTAACATAATGTTTAGTGGATCTGCAGAAGATTTAAAGCAAACTAAAGTGACTCAACCTGCTATTTTTTTACATTCAGTAATTTTAGCTAAAACTTTAGGTAATAGCTTTAATCCAGACATGGTTGCTGGACATTCTCTAGGAGAATTTTCCGCATTAGTTGTAAATAACACGCTTAGTTTTGAAGATGGATTAAAGTTGGTTTCAGCAAGAGCTCAAGCTATGCAAAAAGCATGTGATAATAATCCTGGGACCATGGCTGCTGTTCTCGCATTAGAAGATACAATTGTTGAAAGGGTATGTAAAGAAATTGAAGGAATTGTTGTAGCTGCAAATTATAATTGCCCTGGTCAATTAGTAATTTCAGGAGAGATAAATGCTATTAATATAGCATGTGAAAAATTAAAAGAAAAAGGTGCTAGGAGAGCCCTTGTCTTGCCAGTTGGGGGAGCTTTTCATTCACCTTTAATGGAAGAAGCAAAACAAGAACTTGAGAATGCAATTAATAATACTACATTTAATAAGCCCTCATGTCCTATTTATCAAAATGTCACATCATTTGCTGTCTCAGATGAAATGAAAATAAAAGAAAACCTAATATCTCAACTAACATCACCAGTAAAATGGACTCAATCAATTCAAAAAATGATTGAAGATGGAGGAAATGATTTTATTGAGCTTGGTCCAGGAAAAGTTTTACAAGGACTAGTTAAAAAAATAAATGGCGATGTGGAAGCAAGTTCTATATCAAGTTAATTATGATAGAAAAAAATAGAAATATTTCAATTACAATAATAATAGCAATTAGTATTATTTTGGATCAACTTAGTAAAATTTTGATTCGAAATAATGTAGATCAATATTCAGAGGTTAAATTAATAGCTGAGTATTTCATATTAACAAATGTTGAAAATAGCGGAGCATTTCTAGGCATGGGAAGTGATTTTTCTCCTGTTATAAAAATGATATTTTTACTAGTTCTCCCAATAATAGTATTGACATGGATAATGATTTATGTATATAGAGATAAAGAAATTGACAAAATATCTCTTATTGGATTCTGCTTTATAATTGGGGGAGGAATTGGGAACATCTACGATAGAGTTCTATACGGTTCTGTTACCGACTTTCTTTTTATTGATTTAGGAGGAATCTTTAAAACAGGAATTTTTAATATAGCTGACTTATCAGTTACTACAGGGATGATAATGATCTTATTAATGAGTTTTAAGAATAAATAAATTAGTTTTTATATATCACTCCTTTTTTCATTACAAAAATTACATTTTCCAAAGGTGAAATATTATCCATTGGATTATCATTTGTTGCAACAATGTCAGCGATAAATCCAGCACTTATTTGGCCTAATTCATCTGCGTAGCCTAAAATACCAGCATTAGTAACAGTTGCTGATTGTAAACATTCCATAACAGGCATACCAACTTCATTCATATATCCAAATTCCTTTGCATTTTTTCCATGTGAGAATACTCCTGCGTCAGAACCAAAAGCAATTTTTACTCCCATAGAATAAGCTTTTTTAAAAGTAGACTGAATCTGAGGACCAATAGCCAATGCTTTTGGAACCACTAGTTCATTATAATACCCTTTTATTTTTGCTTTTTCTGCAACTTCCTTTCCAGCAGTTATTGTGGGAACAAAATAAGTTCCATACTCCTTCATTAATTCCATAGTCCTTTCGCTCATTAATGTTCCATGCTCAATTGTTGTTACACCTCCAATTATTGCTCTTTTAATTCCTTCATCTCCATGAGCATGAGCTGCTATAATCATACCATAATCCTTAGCTGTATCACATATTGATTTAATTTCTTCTAAAGTAAACTGAGGGTTTTGCCCATTTTTTGCTATACTCATTACACCTCCTGTAGCTGTAATTTTAATATTATCTGCTCCATCTTTATAGCGCTGTCTTACTGCTTTTTTAGCATCATCAATACTATTAATTACTCCTTCCTTTGGCCCTGGATCACCTTGTAAAACTTTTTTATAACCATTTGTTGGATCTGCATGGCCACCAGTTGTCCCTATAGCTTTCCCAGCAGTAAAAATTCTTGGACCAATAACTTTTCCTTCATTAATTGCATCTCTTAATGATATATTTACTCCACTACCTCCTAGGTCTCTTACAGTAGTAAAGCCAGCTAATAATGTAATTTCTGCATACTCTAGCGAATTAAATGCTCTATCAGCTTCATTTAACGTAAATTCATTAATATATCTTTTAGGATCATATTCGTTTTCAATATGCACATGCATATCTATGAATCCTGGCATTACAGTAGCATTTGTTAAATCAATTGTAGTATCACCTGAATCAGTTGAAGTTATAAAACCATTCTTAACATCAATAATGCGATCCTTTGAAACTATAATTGTTTTATTCGAATGAACCTTTCCTTTTTTTGTATCGATTAGCTTTCCACATTGAATGTATGTGTTTTGTGACAATAAAATTGTTGAAAATAAGGCTAAATATATGGTTAAAATCCTTTTCATTTTATTTTTTTTAGTTAGTATGTATTAACTAATATAGGAATTTATTTTAGATGATTATTTTAATATAAAAATTAAATATTTGTGCTAACTAATGTACTTTAGCTAAAAATATAATTAAGGTTATTTATAATTTACTAGTTAACATAACAGGAATTTTTATTAGAGTCTTGGCTATTTTTAGTAGAAAGATTAGACTTGGAGTAATTGGAAGAAAGGAGTCATTTAATAAAATTGCATTATCAATAAATGAAAATGACAAGGTTATTTGGATGCATTGTTCGTCCCTGGGTGAATATGAACAAGGTCTACCTGTAATCAAAAAGTTAAAAGAAAAATATAATAGCCATAAAATTGTTCTTACATTTTTATCTCCTTCTGGCTATGAAGTAAAAAAAACATCAAGTGAAGTTGATTTAGTTATATATCTTCCATTAGACTCAAATAGAAATGCTAAAAACTTTATAAAAGCCCTAAACCCTGAACTAGTAGTTTTTGTTAAAAATGAAATCTGGCCAAATTATATAAAGTATATAAAAAAATATAAAATTAAGTCCGCCCTTATTTGTGGATTATTTAAAAAAGATGATATCAAATTTTCATGGCCTTTTAATTTGTTAGCGAATAGTATTTTAAAATTTGATTATGTTTTAACTCAAGATGAAGAATCAAAAAATATAATTCAAAGCCTTGGTCATGATAATACCTATGTATGTGGAGACACTCGATTTGACAGAGCAGATAGTACTTCAAACCAAAATGAGTCTATCAAATATATTGATCAATTTAAATCTGATAAATTGTGCCTGGTTGCTGGTAGTATTTGGAAAGAAGATCAAATAATTTTAGTGGATTATATTAATAAATCAAAAGAAAATATAAAATTTATTCTAGTACCACATGAAATAGATAAAAACAAAATTAATAGCCTAAGAAATTCAATTAATAAACCTTCAATATTATATTCTGAAATTTCTGAAGAAAATATTGATAGCCATATATTGATAATTGATAATGTTGGAATGTTAGCAAGATTATATAAATATGCAAATCTAGCATATGTTGGCGGAGCAATGGGCAGCTCAGGCCTACACAATACTTTAGAGCCTGCAACATTTGGAATTCCTATAATCATCGGTGAAAATTATTCAAAATTTCCTGAAGCTAAAAAAATGACAAGTCTTGGAGGCATGTTCTCAGTTAATAATACTCAAGAATTTGAAGAACATATTCAAAGTCTTACTAAAAGTAAATTAACAGCTAGTGAAATAGGACAAATAAATTTAAATTTTATTTTAAAAAATAAAGGAGCCACCAATAAAATTATGAACTACTTATAAATAAAAAAATGAAAAAAATATTAATTCCTTTTATTCTGTTAATTTTTAATAACATCTATTCGCAAAGTGTAACTTTAGAAAGTTTTGGGCCATCATTTAATAGCCCTGTAGAAATCAAGCATGCTGGAGATGACAGGCTATTTATTGTTGAACAGCCAGGAAAAATAAAAATATTAAATACTGATGGCACAGTCAATTCAACTCCTTTTTTAGACATTGAAAATAAAGTTTATTATGGAGGAGAAAGAGGCCTATTAGGCCTTGCATTTCATCCAAATTATCCTTCTACACCATATTTCTTTGTTAATTATATAAACAATAGCGAAAATACTGTCATTGCTAAATATGCTGTAAGTTCAAATCAAGATATAGCAAATGATGATGAAACAATACTAATGACTATTAACCAACCATATAGCAATCACAATGGTGGTTGTATAAATTTTGGTCCAGATGGATATTTATATATTGGAATGGGGGATGGTGGAAGTGGAGGAGATCCTCAAAATTATTCACAGAACCTAAATTCACTCTTAGGCAAAATGCTTAGAATAGATGTTGATAGTGGCTCACCATACGCTATACCTAGTGATAATCCATATGGAGATGAGATATGGGCAAGTGGATTAAGAAATCCATGGAAATTCTCTTTTGACAACAATGGAGATTTATGGATAGCAGATGTTGGGCAAAATGAATTTGAAGAAATTAATTTAGTAACTGATGATCCTGGAGGAATAAATTATGGCTGGAGATGTTATGAAGGAAATTCTATTTATAATACTAGTTCAAATTGTCCAGACAGCAGTGAATTAACCTTTCCAGTAGGGGAATATTCTCATAGTAATAGTGGGTTTTTTAAATGCTCGATAACTGGTGGATATACTTATAGAGGAAGTCAAATTAGCGGAATGAATGGTGTTTACTTCTTTGCTGATTATTGTAGTCAAGAAATTGGAATGCTTTCATATAATTCAAGTACTGATTCATGGGATATGAATTTAAGTAGTCCAAACGCTAGTGGATCGTGGGTGACTTTTGGTCAAGACAATAATGATGAGATGTATATAGCCTCAGTAAATGGTGGATTATATAAAATAGTAGATGCAGCGCTAGGGATAGATTCAATTGATCAAAACAAATTAGACTTTTACCCGAATCCTACAGATGGATTAATGTTATTTAACAACTATACAGAGCCATTAGATTTAATAATTTTTGATATTAACGGAAGGATAGTGATTGAATATCATAATTATTCTCTACAAGAACTAAATATATCTGAATTAAATGCTGGAATATATTTCATGCAAATCAACAATTTATATACCCAAAAAATTATTAAAAAATAAAATACTGTTTTCTTGACAATTAAAATTAAAGGTGTGAATATATGATAATAACCAATTAAATAGTCGACATTTGCAGCCTTTAACAAAAACATGACAAATTTTAAAGATATAGGTGTCAATAAAGAATTACTTAAATCTATTCTAGAAATGGGGTTTGAAACTCCTACTCCTATTCAAAAAGAATCTATACCTTATCTTCTAACAAGCCGTCAAGATTTAATATCATTAGCTCAAACTGGCACAGGGAAAACAGCAGCTTTTGGATTGCCTATTATTCAACAGATAGATCCAAAAATAAAACATGTACAAGCAATAGTGTTATGTCCGACTAGAGAATTATGCATTCAAATTGCTAAAGATCTAACAGTATTTTCTAAATACCTTGATTATGTTAAAGTACTCCCTGTATATGGTGGTACAAATATCGAAAAACAGATAAAATCAATTAAAAAAGGTGTTCAAATAATAATAGGAACGCCCGGAAGAACTAAAGATCTGATAAAACGTAAAATACTAAAACTAGATATAGTTAATAAAGTTGTTTTAGACGAAGCTGATGAAATGTTAAGCATGGGTTTCAAAGATGACTTAGATTTTATTTTAGACAAGACCCCATCCAATAAACAAACTATGCTATTTTCAGCAACAATGTCTAAAGAAGTCAAGAGTATATCAAGAAATTACATGAGAGATGCAAAGGAAATAGCTGTCTCTAAATTGAATTCTAGCGCAAAAAATATTGAACATCATATATATGACGTAAGCTCAAGAAATAAATATGAAGCTCTAAAAAGAATTGCTGACTTCAGTCCACATATTTACGGAATTGTTTTTTGCAGAACAAAAAGGCATACAAAAGATATAGCTAATAAATTTATGGCAGAAGGTTATAATGCTGACGCCATTCACGGTGACCTTTCTCAAAATCAAAGAGATGAAGTAATGCAAAGATTTAGAGATAAATCTTTGCAAATATTAATAGCTACTGATGTTGCGGCCAGAGGGTTAGATGTTGATGATATAACCCATATAATCAACTATTCACTTCCAGATGATCCTGAAGTTTATATTCACAGAAGTGGTAGAACAGCTAGAGCTGGGAAAAGTGGTATTTCTATAGCTATATCTAACAGCAGTGAGAAAAGAAAAATTAAATCAATTGAAAAAAAAGGAGCAATTAAATTTATTCCAAAGGAAGTTCCTTCAGGAAATGAGATTTGTTCTAAGCAATTATATAAGCTAATAGACAAGATTGAAAATGTTGATGTAGATGAGGAACAAATCAAACCATTTTTAAATAATATATACAAAAAACTTGAGTGGTTAAACAGAGAAGAATTGATTAAGAGATTTGTTTCTGCAGAGTTTAACAGATTTCTAAAATACTATAAGGAATCAAATAAACTTAATACTAAAAGGTCTATAAATAAGAGAAGCTCAAAAAAAGGAAATAGAAATGGGAAATCGCTTGCTGCATTTTCAATTAATATTGGAAGAAAACACAGAGCAACCCCCTTAGATATTATCTCAATCGTTAATAGAGCATTAAAATCTAATGATATTGAAATTGGTAAAATCGAGCTAAGTAGATACCAGACTTTCTTTGAAATTGACAAAGACTATAGGGATGATTTTGTCAAGAATATCAAAAAAATTGACTTCAAAGGAAATGAGCTTATTTTAGGTAGTCCCTCCGAATTTGAAGAAAAACCTTCTAGGCGAAGAAAAGACAGAAGAGGATCAAGAAAAAAATCAGGGTCTAGAAAAAATTCAAGAAAAAGAAGTAAAACAAAATCTCGCTTTAGATAATTAAAAACGGGAAACAATCTTTCAAAAGTCTCCCGTTTAGTACTGAAGGCGGGACTTGAACCCGCACGGATATTACTATCCATTGGATTTTAAGTCCAACGT
>Ga0114933_10004885_pt1 | contig 12342 bp, 11 predicted proteins | sample 4SBtaG_FD_89691 | JGI IMG/M metagenome (GOLD analysis project Ga0114933, IMG submission 89691) | Deep subsurface microbial communities from Kolumbo volcano to uncover new lineages of life (NeLLi) - 4SBTROV12_W25 metaG | ecosystem: Environmental > Aquatic > Marine > Volcanic | place: Kolumbo...
ACCCCTTCCGAAGCTCGCAGAATACCCGTCAGCATGCGTATCGTAGTGGACTTTCCAGCCCCATTAGGACCCAAAAAACCATATATGGAGCCTGCTTGCACCTCTAGAGATAAATTGTCTACCGCAACAACATTCGCAAATACCTTACGTACACCGCTAAGTTCAATCGCCCGTTCCGATGCCATGATAACTAGCTTTCTGAATCCCGCTGCTTCTCAAATTGGCCCAAAGACTCTGAACTTGCTTCTGATTGATACTTCTTTTTCCAATCGCCATACGGCATGCCATAAACAATTTCACGTGCATCTTCATAATCCAAATCGATGCCGGAGTCTTCAGCCGCAGCCCGATACCATTTGGAAAGGCAGTTGCGACAGAAACCTGCAAGATTCATCAGATCGATATTTTGCACATCTTTTCGTTCATCCAAATGTTCTACAAGCTTGCGAAATACAGCCGCTTCCAAAACCTGATTATTTTCCACAGATTCCTTCTGATCACTCATCTTTCGTTCCTCTACTGTTTGCGAGAATTCTAACTTAAGGTAGATTAGTTCGCGCTAGTCCTTTATGAAGGTCATGCATCTGGGTTTCAAGGCACCTACCGCGAGTCCGCGACTCGCCAGCATTGGATAAAAAAGATTCAAATGAAAACGAAAAATATTAAATATGTTCCTGGTGGCGGTGCAGAAATTGTAAACATCGATATCGAGGACCCTGGGCCGGACGAAGTGCAAATTGAAACTTCTGCCTGTGGAATCTGTTCGTGGGATATACAAACTTTTCGGACAGGCTCGGACTCTCCATTTGCCGCTCCGCCAGGCCATGAGGGTGTCGGGTATGTCAGTAAAATAGGTCGTAATGTCCGCGGCTTTGAAATAGGCCAGAGAGTCGCCGGCGGCGGGTTTTCCGAAATTCAAAACAGCCGTGCATCCCGACTGTACAAAATTCCAGAATCTAAATTGGCTGATAAGCACTGGATAGTCGAGCCGGCTTCGTGCGTAGTGACTGGTATCGATCACTGCAAATTAAAGGCCGGTGAGAGACTAGCTATGGTTGGATGTGGTTTTATGGGCTTAATGATGCTTCAAGGACTCAAACACTCTGCCGCGGATCAGCTTATTGCATTGGATGTAGACCCTGTCCGCCTTGATATGGCCATGGAAATGGGGGCAACCGAAGCACACGACGTCTCAGACGCAAATTTTGACAGCGTTAAAACAGATCTAATCTCTCGGGGTATCGATGTCGTCGTGGATACATCAGGCGCTCAGTCCGGATTGGATTTAGCTACGGATATCGTTAAGCCCGCCGGGCTCATTAACCTATTCGGATGGATCAAAGGTACCGAGGCACGGTTCAATCCAAGCACGTGGCATGGGAAGGCAATTTCTATCGTCAACTCCTCACCAGGGGCTCAACTTCGGGACCCCTTTCCTCCAGCGATTAGGCTTATTGATAAGGGAATTATTGACCTAGTCCCGCTTGTTACGCATACGGTACCGATTGACGAATTCCCATCCTTGCTCTCTGATGTCACACAAGGCAAAGCGAGCGGCTTCATAAAAGGGGTAGTAACTCACAGCCGCTAGGCCGTCACAGACGATTTTAGGTTAATCACGCAAAAACACTAAACCATCAACAGTAGACTGTTCGTGTGAGTAGTAGTATCCATCTACGTCAAATTTCTTTAGTCCGGCAACAGTCTCGACCTTATTCTGAGCTATATACCTAGCCATAGTACCGCGGGCTCGTTTTCCAACGAAACTCATAAATTTATAGGTTCCATTGCGATACTCTTTAAATGTTGGAGTGACGACACGAGCATCGATCGAGTTCAAATCGACCGCACCAAAGTATTCAGCCGACGCCAGATTGACAAGTACTTTACTCCGGTGGGTACTCAACTCTTGGTTCAGTGAACCCGATATTTTTGAGCCCCAAAATTCATAGAGACTTCTCTTCGGCCCAGTTTCAAATTTCGTACCCATCTCTAATCTGTATGGATGAATCATGTCTAACGGTTTCAATACTCCATATAAACCCGAGAGGATACGGATCCTGCGTTGGGCACTGGTTAAATCACGCTCTGTCAGACTAGCCGCATCAAAACCGCTATAGACATCGCCATTGAAGGCTAGTGCCGATTGGCGCGCATACTGACAATTTGTATTCCATTCAGCAAAGCGATCGGCGTTTAGCTGACCCAGCTTGGTGCTAATACCCATAAGATCCGATATTTCACCAGGTGCATATTTTCGCATACGCTTAACAAGTTGTTCGGCTTCGGAAAGAAATATTGGTATCGAATTTTTCGCTGTTGTTACTTCCGATTCATAATCGAGTGATTTCGCTGGTGATAATACAGTCAGCATTCCTGCGGTCCTCTCATCTTGAGACTTTAAGTTTAGTATGGACTATGCTCACCTGTCGCCCCCACCGTAATTTCTTTCCAATTCGCACAAATTAGACTATGACATCCCACAGTATCCCAATAGTGTTTTAAGCAAAACCTGATGTATAACTTTTCAGCTGACAGCAACCAGGGCAAAGTCCGACAGGTCAACGAAGATATTTTTGCCGTCCGAGAAGACCTCGGTTTGGTAATTCTTGCAGACGGAATGGGTGGACGAAATTCCGGGCGACTAGCCGCCTCGATTGCCGTCGAAACCGTACTCCATCAATTACAGACAATCCCTATCGGCGATATATCACCGGACCATTTACTTATAGCTGTCGAGGAAGCAAACCGTCGTGTGATTGCGAAATCACGAGAACACATCCGGCACCAAGGCATGGGGACGACCCTAATCATAGCGGTGATGCACGACAATAAAGCCATTTTCTGTCACGTCGGAGACTCCCGCGGATACATATTACGCAATGGTGATTTGAGACAGGTCACTGTCGACCACAGTATTGTACAAACCTTAGTCGATACCGGAAAAATTAGTCCTGAGGAAGCCTTACATGCACCCAACCGAAACATCATAACTCGCTCGATAGGCACCGAAAAAACAGTCCTTCCCGACATATCCGAACATTCTCTCTCGGACAACGACATACTGCTGCTTTGCTCCGATGGTCTCAGCGACCTCGTCATGCACGACCATATCGCCGATATCCTCGCGGCCAATACACGAGATTTATTAGTAGCAACCGACCAACTCATTAGCGCTGCCAACGATGCAGGGGGAACCGATAACATTACTGCAATTCTTATTCAGAATTAAAAGTTCATAGCCGGGAGTCGTAATTCGCGAAGCCCCGTGTGAATATCTACATATATTACTTACGCCATCAGGAATCGACTCGACTTGACCATGACCGTACAAGAGCTAATTGAAGAAAAACTAACTATTCTAGATCCGCTGCATTTGGAAGTATTAAATGAAAGCGAAAACCACAATGTGCCTTCCGGATCCGAATCTCACTTTAAAGTAACTATCGTTACTCCTCAATTTGACGGTATACGATTGATCGAACGACACCGTCAAATAAATCAAATACTTTCCGAACAATTATCAGGGCCGATACATGCCTTGGCCATACACGCTTATACCGAATCAGATTGGACGAAGCGATTTGGACAGGCACCTATGTCACCGCCTTGTGCAGGAGGCGAGAAGCCTTCTCCGTAAGACGATGGGTTCCGTTGTTAGTTTCTATAAATTTGTATCCCTTACCGGCCTAGAAGAAGCCAAACTGCGCTTGCTCAAGAATGCAGAGGATTTAGGTATTGTCGGATCAATACTTTTGGCGCGCGAAGGTATAAATGGAACGATCGCGCATGGTGAAAAAAGCGTCCTCGAAAAATTTGTGTCGAAACTTCAGCAAGATTCCCGTTTCTCCGATCTTGAGCTCAAATGGTCTCGGTCCAGCAGTGATACAAGAGTCTTCCATCGTTTAAAAGTCGCTGTTCGACGAGAAATCGTCAATTTTGGTTCCCAGCTGGAAAACGTAAACGATACAGGGAGGCACGTTGACCCCCATAGTTGGAACCAAATCGTCGACGATGAGAATGTACTTCTCATCGATACCCGCAACACCTACGAATCGGAAATCGGTAGTTTCTCAAGAGCTCTTAAGCCAGATATCAAGACGTTTCGAGATTTTACAAATTATGTAAAAAACAATATCGATCCATCTGAGAATCCAAAAGTCGCCTTGTTTTGCACCGGTGGTATTCGCTGTGAAAAAGCCTCAGCGTGGATGCTCAATGCCGGATTCGAGGATGTCGCCCAACTAAAGGGTGGAATTATCAATTATCTAGACAATGTCTCTGAAAGTGACTCGAGATGGACAGGCGAGTGTTTTGTCTTTGACCAACGAGTTACTGTGACTGCTAATCTCGAGCAAGGGAGCTATAAGCAATGCCATGCTTGCCGGCGACCCATCTCCATAGACGATATGCAATCGCCCCAATACCGAAAGGGCATCAGTTGTCCAAAATGCTTCGAAGAAAAAACGCAAGAACAGCGGAACAGATACGAAGAACGAGCGCGCCAAGAAGCTCTCGCAGAGGCTCGCGGAACAAAACATATCGGCAAAAAACAATCGCCCTCATAAACCGAGTATTCTAGTGATAGTCCATAGCCTTACTTAGAACAGGCCACAAATTCTCCAACAACAGTGACTGAGCCTCAGCAGTCGGGTGTATCCCATCAGCCTGCATCAGTTCCCGGTTGGTCGCGACACCTTGCAAAAGAAACGGAACGAGGAAGCTGCCGGTCTCTTGAGCAACAGAAACAAAAATTTCCCGAAACGAAGCAGTGTACCGTGGCCCATAGTTAGGGGGTATTTCCATGCCGGCAATCACAACGATAGCTCCACTAGCTTGTGCCAAATTCGACATCGCCAATAGATTTTGGCGTATCTGCTCTATTGGATAGCCTCTCAGACCATCGTTTCCCCCCAATTCCAAAACTACGACACTTGGTTTATTGACCTCAATGGTGCGCGGGAAACGATTGAGCCCGCCCCCGGTCGTTTCTCCACTGATGCTGGCATTTACTACTTTCATTTTTCCACCTAGACGCAACGCTAGCAGTTCGACCCAACCTTCTTCGCGTTGAATCCCATAACCTGCGCTGATACTGTCTCCATATACCAAAATCGTTTCGTCAGGCTCAGCAGTTGCACCCATGGTTAGACCACACATGAAAAATAAAAAGGCCAATGTTTGAATGGCACCCACTATTCTTCGAGCCGACAATCTCATCAAAACCGTTCCTACCGCTGAAGGCGAATTGACGATCTTGGATCGCGTGAGCTTTGAAATCAATGCGGGAGATACAGCCGCGATCGTTGGAGAGTCAGGATCTGGGAAAACAACACTCCTGGGACTACTAGCAGGCCTCGATTTACCCACTTCCGGCACCGTTTCATTGGACGGCGACGAAATTACAAGCATGACCGAAGAAGAAAGGGCATTGGTTCGGGCACGGTGTGTAGGTTTCGTATTCCAGACATTCCAGTTAATAGACAGCTTAACGGCACTTGAAAACGTGATGCTTCCAGCCGAATTACGAGGAGAGAAAGGAGCTCGGGACGAGGCTTTCGAGTATTTACAAAGAGTCGGGCTGGCCGAGAGAGTGACACATTATCCAAGACAATTATCGGGAGGTGAACAACAGAGAGTCGCTATTGCTAGGGCATTCGCTTCCAAGCCAGCGATACTTTTCGCCGATGAGCCAACGGGCAATTTGGATACGGCCACTGGTAATCGGGTGGCTGATTTACTCTTCGACCTGAATCTCGAAGAATCTGCTACTTTAGTGCTAGTGACTCACGATCAAAATCTAGCCAGACGCTGCAATATGCAACTTACTCTTAAGGCTGGAACGGCGGTCCCCCCATGAGTTTGACCTTAGTTATTCGACTCGCTTTACGAGACTGGCGTGCAGGAGAATTACGGCTCCTTCTTACATCGATACTCATTGCCGTTGGAACCGTTACTGCGATCAGCTTTTTTATCGATCGATTGCATCAAGCGCTTGTGAGTGAATCAACCACTTTCCTCGCTGCGGACCGGGTAATTAGCGGTGGGCAACCCATCCCCGAAGCATTTCGAAGTCTCGCAAGAGAAAACGACTTATCAGTCGTGGAAACGTTGGTCTTTCCATCCATGGTTTTTGCATCAACAAAGTCCGAAAGAAACCAACTAGTTAGCGTAAAAGCTGTAAGCGATGGTTATCCACTCCGGGGGACCTTAAGAACCGCTGAAATACCCTTTGGTCCAAGTTCTCCCAACAACTCCTTACCCGCATTGGGCGAAGTCTGGCTAGATGCCAGATTATTTCCAGCTTTAGATGTAAAACTGGGCGACCGGGTAAGCGTGGGTTATCAGTCATTAGAAATTGCTGGTGTGTTGACGAGCGAGCCCGACCGAGGTGGTAGCATTTTCGATCTCGGTCCAAGACTACTAATGCGAATGCAGGATGTACCCAATACACAAGTCGTACAACCCGGAAGTCGTATCGGGTACCGTTTACTACTCGCAGGTGACGAGACTGCTTTAGATGCCCTTTATGGCTCAATCGCTGAAGATTTGCGCCCAAATTACCGCTGGCAATCCATACGAGAATCGAGTCCATCCATAGGTCGCGCCTTAGAACGAGCAGAGAGCTTCCTCCTGCTTGGAGGACTTCTCGCCGTGTTATTAGCAGGTATCGCCGTTGCTCTTTCCGCTCACCGCTATGCAAAAAGACACTACGATCATGTGGGAGTGCTAAAAACATTGGGCACTACTCCCCAGTCGATCCAAGCAGGCTATTTCGGAATTCTTGGTGTTTTGGGAATCGTTGGCGTTAGCTTCGGGCTTGCCTTGGGACTCGCACTGCATTTTGGGCTCGTCTCAATTCTGCAAACCTATATGCCCATTGATTTGCCTCTGCCGGGAATGAAGCCCGTCTGGCTTGGATTTGCTACAGGTTTCGTTTGTTTAATGGCTTTCGCTTTACCGCCACTACTCGCACTAAAAGATATCAGCCCAATGCGGGTGATTAGACGCGATATAGAAACGACAGTGACGTCGAAAGCACTTACCTATGGGTTTGGAGCGGTTGGAACCATCGGTTTACTAATCTGGTACACCGGAAACCTGTTTCTGACCACTATGACCTTGGCCGGAGGCACGGCCGCCTGTCTCGTATTTGGAATTTTGGCAACCCTACTTCTCCGAGGTGGACGTTATGTAGGTATGCAAGCGGGAAGCACATGGCGCCTAGCCCTTGCAGGCCTACAACGCCGCTATCGGGAAAATATCGCTCAAATTATGATCTTCGGACTAGCCATCATGTTGCTTCTAATTCTTTTCTTAGTCCGAACTTCACTTATCGACGAATGGCGACAACAAATGCCGGAAAATACTCCGAATCATTTTGTTATGAATGTGACACCAAACGAAGTCGACGCCGTACAAACTTTGCTAAATCAATACAGCACATACGACGGAAAACTATTTCCAATGTTTCGGGGCAGAATCTCTGCAGTCAATGACTCTCCTGTTGCAGAGTATCAGCGCAATTTCTTATACGGAGAAAGATCAGGGCCAAGGTTGTCTTCCGAACGCAACCTGACATGGTCGAGAGACCTCGCAAACAACAATCGTATTGTCGATGGACAGTGGTGGAATTCAGACAAAGAGAAATTTTCTGACGAAGCTCTAATATCCGTTGAACAAGACTATGCAGAGACGTGGGGATTAAACATCGGAGACCAATTGACTTTTGATCTCGGCGGAGTTCCGTTTACAGCAAGCATTGCCAATACCAGAACTGTGGAATGGGATAGTTTACAACCTAATTTTTTCCTGATGTTTTCACCCGGTGCTATCGAAAAAATTCCTTCCACCTTCATGACTAGTTTTCACTTAGAGCCCGACAAGAAAAAATTTCTCAATACACTGTTGACCAACCACCCAACAATAACTGTTCTTGAAATCGACGAACTCATCCAACAAGTGCAAAGTATTATTTCAAGAGTTACACAAGCTGTTGAGCTCGTCTTAATATTAGTTTTAGGGTCTGGAGCGCTAGTACTAGTAGCATCCATCCAAGCAAGCCGAGACCAGCGATTAAAAGAGCACGCCTTAATCCGAACACTTGGAGGCACTCGACGCTTAATAGCAGGATCACTTGTTAGTGAATTTGCCATCCTCGGTACTTTCGCTGGAATTGTTGCTGTTTTTGGTGCGGAAATGACTGTATTTATATTGGAAAGACAAATATTTGAGCTCCCCTATCAAGCTCGACCCTGGATCTGGTTGATAGGCCCTTTGATAGGGATGTGCCTGGTGGCTCTTGTAGGCTATTTAGGAACCCGAAAATTGATCAACACCCCTCCCATAACGGTTTTGCGTGAACTCTAATGCTCCTCAATAGTTTGCAACAGCTCTCTGACATCGTCCAAAGATTCAACCACTAAGTGTCCTAGTAAACGCAGCTCTTCGCTCGGTTGAATGAGGTCAGGAATCTGTATCACTTGGCAACCTGCACCTACTGCGGAACGCACTCCATTTTCTGAGTCTTCTAATGCCCAACACACTACCGCATCGACATTTAATCCCGCCGATGCTTTGACATAGGGTTCGGGATCTGGCTTACCCTGAGAAACGTCGTCACCCGTCACCGAAAAATCGAAACATTCGAGTAGCCCCAACATAGATAATTTTTTTTCCGCGAGTTCACGCGATGTAGAGGTGGCCAATGCACGCAAAAAACCTCCCATTCGCAGATACTCCAACAACTCCCGAGCCCCTGGTTTGAGTTTCAGATGCCCTTCCTGAATCATCCGTCGATAAAGCTGTGACCACCTACTCTTTACCTGATTTACCGGGAACTCAGATCCGTAACTCTTTGACAGAATAAGGCTCGATTGCCTCCCTGTAGCGCCCACACATCGACGATAGATTTTTAGATCAGGTTCATACCCCATTTCTCTCATCGAGGTTTCAAAGCAAACTTGATGCAGTCGCTCGCTATCGAGCAGCAACCCATCCATATCAAAAATCACAGCTTTAGGTAACTTAGATTTCAAAAACCCCATGCGATGTTTAGGTCACGTATAGATTTAAGCGGATTGCGATACGAGATTATTTAATACGTACTGCAAAATACCACCACTCTGGAAATACGCTATTTCATTATCCGTATCAATCCGACTATCTACTGAAACAGTGTCTACCGAACCATCCGAACGAACAATTCGCATCACGAGTTTCTGGCGTGGCTTAATTTCGTCAATTCCGTCAGGAAATCGAATATCTAACAGTTCATCCCCACTAAGTTCCAATGAGCTTCTGCCAACCCCTGATTCAAATTGTATCGGCAGAATGCCCATGCCGATGAGATTAGAGCGATGAATTCGCTCGAAGCTCTCCGCGACAACCACCTTAACTCCTAACAATCGAGTACCTTTAGCGGCCCAATCTCGACTCGATCCAGTTCCATATTCCTTACCAGCAATGACCACTAGAGGAGTGGCCTCACCCGCATAACGCATCGCTGCATCGTATATAGCCAGTTGGTCCCCCGTAGGGATGTGCCTCGTATATCCTCCTTCAACATCCGGAACCATTTCATTCTTAATGCGAATATTTGCGAACGTACCACGCATCATGACCTCATGATTTCCCCGACGGGAGCCATAAGAATTAAAATCGACAACATTAACGCCTGCCTGTTGTAAATATTCACCCGCCGGACTAACAGGCTGTATCGCACCAGCCGGAGAGATATGGTCCGTGGTCACCGAATCTCCTAACAAGGCTAGGATACGAGCACCTTCAACCTCCAATCATTGTTCATGGGTTTCGCCAACTTTAAAGAATGGAGGTTGTTTAATGTATGTAGAATCTTCCCATCCATAGGTCCCCGCTGCATCCACTTCAATGGCTTGCCACGCCTCGGGGCCCGAGGAAACATCCGCGTAATGAGTATCGAACATTTGTGCCGATAGTTGAGCTACTGCCTCCGCTACTTCTTTAGAACTAGGCCATATATCCCTTAGATAAATATCTTTTCCATCGGTATTTTTACCTATCGGGTCCGACTCCAAGTTGATACGAGTAGTCCCTGCAATAGCGTAGGCAACAACTAAGGGTGGCGATGCCAACCAATTGGTTCGCACTTCTTGATGGACACGCCCTTCGAAATTTCTGTTGCCCGAAAGTACTGATGCCACAATCAGATCGCCCGCGCTAATCGTGTTTGAAATATTCTCTGGCAAAGGTCCTGAATTTCCAATACACGTGGTACACCCGTAACCGACTAAATTAAACCCAATCGCGTCAAGGGAATCTTGCAGACCCGTGGCCTGCAAATATTCGGTCACCACTTTCGAACCGGGTGCTAGCGAGGTCTTTACCCAAGGCTTCACGTTTAAGCCGAATGCAACCGCTTTTTTTGCAACAAGACCCGCTCCTAGCATCACCGCCGGATTTGAAGTATTTGTACACGAAGTAATTGCGGCGATTACCACATCTCCATGGCCCAAATCAAAATCGGCCCCCTCGACAGGCACTCGATTTCCTTCCTTAGTCCCGGATAGTTCCAACACTTCGTCAAAAGCAGCGGGCATCTGGTCCATTAACACACGATCCTGCGGTCGTTTTGGCCCTGCCAAAGCGGGTCGAATGGAACTCAGATCTAATTCTAAGGCGGCTGTAAAAACTGGTTCGATTTCTGAGCGCCAAAGCCCTTGAGTTTTGGCATAAGATTCCACCAGTTGCACTTGTTCTGCGTCTCGACCCGATAATTCGAGATAACGAATCGTTTCCTCGTCAACCGGAAATATACCGCAAGTCGCACCATATTCTGGTGCCATATTCGCAATCGTCGCTCGATCTGCGAGGGGCAAGAAACTTAACCCAGGACCAAAAAACTCGACAAACTTACCCACAACACCGAACTCACGAAGCATCTCAACCACTCGGAGCACAAGATCTGTCGCAGTAATACCGTCATCTAACTCGCCGGTCAGTTTAAACCCGACGACTTCTGGTATCAGCATCGATATAGGCTGCCCAAGCATAGCTGCTTCCGCTTCGATACCCCCTACACCCCAACCCAGTACTCCAAGTCCATTTACCATTGTCGTATGGCTATCGGTTCCCACTAACGTATCCGGATAAGCGACTGTTTCTCCTTCCTCATCTTTGGTCCAAACGACCTTCGCGAGATATTCAAGGTTAACCTGGTGACAAATCCCCGTCCCTGGAGGAACGACACGAAAGTTTTCGAAGGCGTTCTGACCCCATCGAAGGAATCGATATCGCTCGCGATTGCGGGCCATCTCCACTTCAACATTTGCATCAAAAGCTTCATCCGAACCAAAATTGTCCACCATGACGCTATGATCGATCACAAGATCAACCGGAGATAGTGGGTTGATAATACTTGGATCCTTTCCAGCTGCCACGACAGCGCTACGCATTGCTGCAAGGTCAGCCACACCTGGAACTCCGGTAAAATCTTGCATCAGTACTCGCGCCGGACGGTAAGCGATTTCTTTATTCGCTGGCGCATCCGCGATCCAATTCCCTAAAGCCCGGATATCTTCTGCTGTTACCGTTAAGTCATCTTCGAATCGGAGTAGATTTTCGAGTAATATTTTTAACGAAATTGGTAGCCGGGACACATTTCCAATACCCGCGCTCTCCGCTTTTCCGAGATCGTAATAGGTATACACCTTGTGTCCCACACTCAAGACTTGCTTACTTCCAAAACTGTCAACAGACATTGACTCTACCCCCCCTCGCGAATTCGTAAACATAGGAGACGATGCGTAACGACCCTATGTCCTTAAATAACTTGCACTCAGACACTGCAAAATTAGGACGCGTATAGTAACCGAACCACTCTACTAAAGCTTTTCTCCTGTAACTAGAATCTACACATGCTAGATGCTCTAACCGACATAATTGGAATATTGGACGCGGTACCTAATGGGGCTCGAGTCGTTCTAAGCTCCCTAGTTTTTGCTTTTATTTCAGCCATCGTAATTCGCTACGTTAACTACCTATACGCGGGCTTCAACATCACTTTATTTAAAGTTCTTCTGATTACTAGCCTTATATTGCCCTTAACAATTGGATACGCATTCGACTTACGTTTTGTCTTTTCTGTATACGAACTGCCTGACCCCATAGGTCTACCTACTTGGGTTTGGCCAGCTCTTTATTTAGTTTGGGCTATCGGGGCGTTATGGAACACGTCTTTACTGGTTAGGCGAATACTATCAATACCCCGAAAGAGTCAACATTCCACCACGACATCCCGAAAAATAATCAGTCGGCTCGAGATATGGAGCCGCCGAATGCAAGTGCAATCTGCCAAGGGCG
>Ga0114933_10004886_pt1 | contig 12342 bp, 12 predicted proteins | sample 4SBtaG_FD_89691 | JGI IMG/M metagenome (GOLD analysis project Ga0114933, IMG submission 89691) | Deep subsurface microbial communities from Kolumbo volcano to uncover new lineages of life (NeLLi) - 4SBTROV12_W25 metaG | ecosystem: Environmental > Aquatic > Marine > Volcanic | place: Kolumbo...
ATAACTTCAGAATTTAAACCTACTTCGATTGCAGATTTTTCTTTATTTCTTACATAAATTTTACTTGGTGCATCCTCACCAACTAAAATTACTGTTAATCCTGGTACAACATTATATTTAGATTTTAGTTCAGCAACTTCTTTTTTTAAATCACTTCTTAAATCAGCCGCTACTTTTTTTCCATCAATAATCATATTAAAATAAGCTTGGTGCAAAAATTTCAAAAACTAGATTTCTAAGGAACATTAAAGCTAAAATTAATATAATTGGTGAAATATCTATAGAACCAAAATTTGGTAAAAACCGTCTTATTTGATTTAGGGCAGGATCAGTTAATTTATATGTTGCATCAAGAACAGAAAAAACAAATCTATTTTGAGTATTTAAAATATTAAAAGCAACTAACCAGCTTAACAAAGCATTAATAATGATTACCCAAAGATAAATAGTAATTACACTATCTAATAAAATAAAAATAGATTTCATTTTTTTTCCACATAAATTGATTGACTTGGAAATGCAAAAGAAGCATTATTTTTTTCTACTATTTGTTTAATCTCTAAAGCTAGCCTCTCTTTGACTTTTAACCATTCATCCCAATCATCTGTTATAGTAAAGCATCTTATATACATATCTATCGAGCTATCAGAAAATTTATCAACCCTAACTGCATGACCAAGACTGACTTTATAATCTTCATGAGATGTAATATATTTTTCTATTTCATCTCTTATTTTTTTAAGTTGTTCAACAGTTGTGTTGTATTGTAAAGTTATAACCCAACTTATTATCCAATTAGTTGTTTCACTTATATTAATAAGAGCATTTTCTGCAAATTGAAAGTTTGGGATAATTGCTATTGATTTATCAAATTTTCTTACTACAGTTGATCTAAAACCTATTCGTTCAACTATACCCTCTATAATACCTTCGACGATAATCCAGTCACCATGTTTGAATCTTTTTTCTACTAGCACCAAAATTCCTGATATTAAATTTTTAAATAAGTCTTGCGCTCCTAATGCAACTGCAACACCAACTAGACCTAATCCTGCTATTACAGGTCCTATTTTAATTCCCCATAAGTCTAGAACTGCTGCTGCTCCTAAAATAAAAATAACTACTTTTAAAGCCTTAATTATCCAACTAATCAGCTCTTTTGTTAAAAGTTTTTCTAATCCACCTAATAAATAAGTAATAGGTTGAATGGCTTGGTGTAAAAGCCAAAAAATTAAAATTGTAACTAATGTTTTATTTAAATCATCAATAAATAATTGTGTCTCAGGTTGAAATTCTAAATAATAACTTGCTATAAAAAAACCTATTACTACTGGAAAAAAACGCGCAGGTCCTTCCATTGCTTGAACGAAAGTATCATCAAGTTTATTAGAAGTTTTTTTTGCAATTTTTTTTAAACGATTAATTATAACTTTACTAATCAACCCTCTAAACAATAAAAAAAATAAAAATATTCCTAATCCTATTAATATTTGAAATATATCAATACCAAAAATACCTTTATTCCAAACCTCAATAAACAACGTTATAAAATCTTCAAAAATACTCATAATTATTTAATTTTATTTAATATAATTTCTTCTTCTCCTGGATTAAAAATAAACATTTTTTTCCATTTAATTTGTTGTAATAAAAATAATACCTTCTCGCTTATACACATAAGATAAGAGTGAGTCACTACGTTTAAAAGTGAATATTTATTTATTAGATTAAATAAATTCATTGCACTCTTTGCGGAATAAATAAAAAAAACATCTGGGGGATTTTTTTTTATAAAATTTAATGTCTTTTCATCAATTTTTTCAACTGGAAATGATGTATAATTTGAAATTCTATCTACAGAAAATCCTGCATTAATTAAATCAGTATCTAAATCTTTTGAAATAAATTCACTGCTTAAATACAACAATTTTCCTGACTTGTTATCGTGAGTTCTTATGATTAACTCTATTAATGAGTCAACTGTACCTTCGGATGAAAAAGTATTTGTAAAACCTGCGTTCTTTGCAGTACGTTCTGTAGCGCTACCTACGCAAAAACATTTAATTTTAGAATTAAATTTTTCTACATTCATATATTTTATTGCATTCGAACTAGTAAAAATTATAGCCTTATAATTTTCTAAATTTACTTTCTTTATTTCTAATTTTTCAATTTTAATCACTGGGATATGAGTTACTGAATGTCCTAAATTAATTAGTTTATTTATGAGATCTAACGAATCTTCTTTGGGTCTTGTAATTATAATATGCATTTTATCTTTCTTGCACTTTAAAATCTGGTCCAGCTTTTTTCAATAATTCTTTACCAACCTGATACCCTATTTCTTTTGCATCTTTAAAATTTCCTAAACCTTGCGCGCTAAATTTCTTTTTTCCATCATTTGAAAATAATTCACTTTTTAAAGATATTTTTTCCTTTGAGATTTTGGCTAAGCCTCCAATAGCTGTGTCACAGTCTCCTCCTATTGCTTCAAGTAGTGAGCGTTCAGCCTGTGCACAATAATAAGTTTCTATATGGTTTATTCCTTTTACAATATCTAAAATTTTTTTATCATCTTTCTTGCATTGTAATGCTATTATTCCTTGGCCAATTGCGGGTAACATTTGTTCAATTGTAAATGTTTCTTTAATTTCACTTTCTAAATTCAGCATTTTTACTCCTGCTAAAGACAACACAATAGCATCAAATTCCTTATTTTTTAGTTTTTTAATTCGGGTATCAATATTTCCTCGCATTGGAATAATTTTAAGATCATTTCGCAGTAAATTTAATTGAGCGTGTCTTCTAAATGAGCTAGTTCCAATTTTAGATTGGGGTTCAAGATCATTAAATAATTTATTTGAATTACTTAAAAATGCATCTCTAGGATCGTTTCTTTTTACAAGAGAACTAACGCATAACCCATCGGTCATTATTGTAGGTAAATCTTTTAAAGAATGTACAGCAATATCAATTTTTGAATCTAACAATTCATCTTCGATTTGTTTACAAAAAACTCCCTTGCCTCCAATATCTGATATTCTTTTATTTTGAAACAGGTCGCCTGAAGTCTTTATTGTTTTAATATCAATAGAATTTTCATCAAATTGTGAATGAAATTTTATTAGTAAATTCTTTACATGGCTTGAGTAAGCCAAAGAAAGCTTACTTCCACGCGAGCCAATTATAATTTTTTTCTTATCTGTCATTATTATTAAAAATTACTTATGTTATATTATTATTTTATATTTATAGACAAATAAACGAATATGAAAAAAAGTCTTACTTTTTTAGGTATAGAAACCAGCTGTGACGAAACTGCAGCATCAGTTGTTCAAGAAAAAGCTGATGGTACTGGAAAAATTTTATCAAATATTGTTTCTAGTCAAACAAAAGAACATAAAGACTTTGGAGGTGTAGTCCCAGAAATTGCTGCGAGAGCCCATGTTGAAAAAATTAGTTTTATAGTTGAAAAAGCAATTAAAAAAAGTAAGCAAGATTTAAAAGATATAAATGGTATAGCGGCTACAGCTGGGCCAGGTTTAATAGTTTGCTTAACGGTTGGATTAAACGCAGGTAAAGCTATTGCAGGGTCTTTAAATAAACCTTTCGTAGCTGTTAATCATTTAGAGGGTCATGCTCTTAGCCCAAAGATTAACAAAAAAATTAATTTTCCATATTTATTTTTACTTATTTCTGGAGGTCATACTCAATTTTTAGAAGTTAATGGTGTTAATAATTATAAAAGACTTGGCACTACAATCGATGATGCTCTAGGTGAAGCTTTTGACAAAACGGCAAAACTTTTGGGAATAGAATTTCCTGGCGGTCCAAAAATTGAAGAGTGGGCTAAAAAAGGTGATGAAAATTTTTTTAAATTACCAAAACCAATAATTAAAAGAGGTGGTTGTAATATGTCTTTTGCAGGTCTCAAAACTGCTATTCTTAGAACTTCAAAAGAATTGAAAAATAATAAAGAAAAATTTCATTTGGCAGCATCTTTTCAAAAAACAATTAATGAAATTCTTTATGAAAAAACAAAAGTAGCTATGGATCAATTTTTAAGGGATAAAAAAACAAAAAAAAATACATTTGTAATTGCTGGTGGGGTCGCTTCAAATCAATCTATAAGAAAAAATTTAACAGAACTGGCTAAGAAAAAAAATTTTGATCCTATTTTCCCTCCAAAAAATTTGTGTAGCGATAACGCTGCTATGATCGCATGGGCTGGTATCGAACGTTATAAAATTAATTTAATTAATGATCTAGATTTTTTATCAAGAGCAAGATGGCCACTTGATGAAACGGCACCTTTTTTAAAAGGGGCCGGATTAAAATTATAAGTATCATATGCAAGAAAAAAATTATTCTTTGGAGGAAGCTTTTGACATTGCTATCAATTTACAACAAAGAGGTAAAATTTCTGAAGCTAAAAATATATTTGAAAAGATATTAACAGCAAAACCTAATCATTTTTTGGCATTGGCAAATCTTGGGATAATCTTTGCCCAACTAAAAAAATTCGATGAAGCTATTAATTCATTTAATGCGGCAATAAAAATAAATCCAAATTATGCTGAGGGGTACAATAACCTTGGTAATGTGTTCTTTGAATTATCTAATTTTGATAAATCTTTAGAATGCTATAAGAAAGCGATAAAAATATTCCCAAAATTCTCAGACGCATTTAATAATCTTGGGAATATATATTTTAAAAAAGGAGAACTAGATAATGCTATAGATAATTATGAATCTGCAATTTTACATGGTGATAAATCTGACTTGAACCAAGATAAACCATATTATAATTTAGGAAATATATTTAGAGAGTTAGAAAATTATAAAAAATCGATTGGCTATTATAAAAAAGCAATAAATTTAAATCCTAAATCAATTGATGCATATTTAAATTTAAGCATCTCTTTATATAAGGATGGAAGTTTAGAGGAAGCAACTGCGCTTTGCGAAAAATTATTAGAAAAAGATCCTAAAAATATTAAAGCTATTAATAATCTTGGAGAATTTAATCAAGAAATTGGAAATGAAGATTTGTCTCTAAGTTATTATAAAAAAGCCCTTGAAATCGATCCTGCAAATTTGAGGTCAATGTGGTTATTAATGAATACATTTCCAATTATATACAAAAATTCTGAACAAATAAATTTTTACAAAGAACATTTTGATAAAAATTTAAATTTTATTGAAAATTTATTAAATAAAGATTTTAAATTTACAAAAAAACAAATTTTAAATGCTTTAGACTCAAGCACAAACTTTTACCTTCACTACCATGGTGATAACATAATAAATTTACAAAAAAGGTATGGAGCTGCAATACAAAAATTAACAAAAAGTATTTATCCTCAATTTCATAAAAAAATTGAATATAAAAGATCTGATGAATCTATAAAAGTTGGTTTTGTTTCATCTTTTTTTTATAACCACGTAATTTCAAAATTATTTAAAAATTGGATTATAAAATTAGATAAAAAAAAATTTAAAACTTTTGTCTATCATATTGGAAGTTCAAGTGATCACATTACTAATTCAATTAGAGAAAATAGTAACACTTTTTTCCATCAAACAAATATTGATGATGCAATTAATCAAATTAGTTCTGATAAATTGGATATTTTAATTTTTTTAGATATTGGAATGGTTCCAAAAATGCAAATTATAGGATCTTTACGATTGGCTCCAATCCAATGCTGTGCTTATGGAGTTCCAGTAACAAGTGGATTTGAAAGTATTGACTATTTTTTAACTTCAAAAAGTATGGAAATAGATCAAGCAAATGAACATTATATAGAAAAGTTAATTAAAATTCCTGATTGCGGTGTTGATTATGATACGCCAGAGAAAATAACTCCGACTGATATAAGTTATAGAAATAAAAATGATAAAATTATTTTTTTAAACTTGCAAAGCAATTTTAAATTATTACCTCAACATGATCATATTTATTTTGATATAATTAAAAAAAATCCTAGGGTTAATTTTTGGTTTATAAGTACCAAAAATAAATTTGTAGCTCAAAAATTTAAAAATAGAATATCTTTGATATGCAAAGAAAATAATTTGATTTTAGATGATTATTTTAACTTTTTTCCACAAACAAATTATCAAAACTATTTACAATTAATTAATAAAGCTGACATCATTTTGGATAGTATGGATTGGTCAGGTTTAAATACATCCATTGATGCGCTAAATTTAAATAAACCAGTTATTACATTACCTTCAAATTTGATGCGGGGCAGACACACATATGGAATTTTAAAGGTTTTGAAAATAGATGAACTAATAGCAAATTCAAAAAAAGAATATGTCGATTTAGCTTTAAAATTATCAAAGGATTTTGATTTTCGAAAAGATATTGTTGATAAAGTTAAAGGTAATAAAAAAATGTTATTTAATAATCATAAAACTATTGAATATTTAGAAAATTTTTTACAAACAATATTGAAAGATAAATAAAATATGGCAAAATCCTATTGGCTAATGAAATCTGAACCCGATGTGTGGTCTATTGATCAACAACAAAAAGCTGGAATTAAAGGTGCGACCTGGGAAGGGGTAAGAAATTATCAAGCAGCAAATAATTTAAAAAAAATGAGAAAAGGAGATCTTTGTTTTTTTTATCATTCAAATATTGGTAAAGAAATCGTTGGCATTGTTGAAATTATCAAAACTGCTTTTTTAGATAAAACAGACAAAAAAAATAGATTTGTAGCTGTGCAAGTTAAATTTAAGGAAAAATTAAGAAAACCCATTACTCTAGATAATATTAAAAAAAATGGGGAAATTAATCATTTACCTTTAATAAAACAAAGTAGATTATCGGTAATGCCCATAGATTATAAAAGCTGGAAAATAATTTATAAGATGGGTAAAATATAGTTAGTTTTTTTAATTTATAGGGGTGAAATATGCCTAAAAAAAGAAAAAAAATTAAATCTAGAAAAAAGTCTAGAAAATTAAAGAAAAGAAAAAAAATTAAATCTAGAAAAAAGTCTAACAAAACTGAATCTAATGAACTAGTTTTTAAAGTACCAAAAAAATGGTCTAACAATGCCTATGTTGACAAAAATAAATATGAAAAAAAATATAAGTTATCAATTAAAGATAATGATGGTTTTTGGGCAAAAGAAGGGAAGCGAATTGATTGGATAAAACCTTATAAAAAAATAAAAGATGTTAAATATAGTAAAACAGATGTTAGGATTAAATGGTACTACGATGGAACTCTTAATGCTTCAGCAAATTGTATTGATAGACATTTAGAAGATAAGAAGAAAAAAACTGCAATTATCTGGATTGGAGATGACCCAAAAGTTCATAAACAAATTAGCTACAAAGAGCTCCATAAAAATGTTTGTAAAACTGCAAATGGTTTAAAAGAACTAGGTATCAAAAAAGGTGACCGAGTAACTATTTATTTAACTATGATACCTGAACTAGCTTATGTAATGCTTGCGTGTGCTAGAATTGGAGCAGTTCACTCTATAATATTTGGTGGCTTCTCACCTGATTCAATATCTGGAAGAATTAATGATTGTCAGTCAGACTACCTTATAACAGCAGACGAAGGAGTAAGAGGAGGAAAAACTATACCACTAAAAAAAATAGCAGATGAAGCTTTAGAAAATTGTCCAAATGTAAAAAAATGTGTTGTGGTTAAACGAACGGGAAATGAAATTAATTGGGTTGATGGAAGAGATATTTGGTATGAAGATATGATAAGAACAACATCAATTAATTGTGAACCAGAAGAAATGAGTGCTGAAGATCCATTATTTATCCTTTATACCTCTGGATCAACTGGCAAACCTAAAGGCGTATTACATACTACTGGTGGATATATGGTTTACGCATCAATGACACATCAATATATATTTGATTACAAAAAAAATGACATTTATTGGTGTTCTGCTGATATTGGTTGGGTAACCGGCCATAGCTATATTATTTATGGACCTCTTGCAAATGGCGCAACAACAATTATGTTTGAGGGTATACCAACATATCCGGATGTTTCAAGATGGTGGCAGATAATTGATAAATACAAAGTAAACATATTTTACACTGCTCCGACAGCACTGAGAGCTTTAATGAGAGAAGGTGATGCTCCAGTAAATAAAACAAGTAGAAAATCTTTAAAACTTTTAGGTACGGTTGGTGAACCAATAAATCCTGAGGCATGGCTTTGGTACTATAAGATAATAGGAAATTCAAAATGTCCAATTGTTGATACCTGGTGGCAAACTGAAACAGGGGGAATACTAATCTCACCTCAACCAGGAGCTATTGATCTTAAACCTGGGTCTGCAACTAAACCTTTTTATGGTATAAAACCCATTGTTGTTGATGAAAAAGGGAAAACTCTTAAAGGTGCATGTAGAGGAAGATTGTGTATTGCTCAATCATGGCCAGGGCAGATGAGAACGGTTTATGGTGATCATCAAAGGTTTATTGATACTTATTTTTCACAATTCGATGGAAAATACTTTACTGGTGACGGATGCAGACGAGATGAAGATGGATATTATTGGATTACAGGAAGAGTAGATGATGTAATTATTGTTTCGGGTCACAATTTAGGTACAGCAGAAATTGAAAGTGCTTTTGTTGCTCACCCTAAAGTTGCTGAAGCAGCAGTTGTTGGATATCCACATGATATAAAAGGTAATGGACTTTATTGTTATGTAACACTAAATGCAGACGAAAAACCTTCCGGCGAACTAGAAAGAGATTTAAAACTTTGGGTAAGAAAACAAATTGGACCAATTGCTACACCTGATTTAATTCAATTTTCTCCCGGTCTACCAAAAACAAGGTCAGGGAAAATTATGAGAAGAATTCTAAGAAAAATTGCAGCTAATGAACATGATCAATTAGGTGATACAACTACTTTAGCAGATCCCACTGTAGTTGAAAGTTTAGTTGAAAATAGAAAGAATAAATAAAATAAAAATGAATGGTTTGTTAAAAACTCTTATCAAACCAGATTGGGATGATAATCCAAAAAGATCTGAAATAATACTTGCATCAAATTTACTTCAAGTAGGTGAATTTCAGTTGATTCAATTAGCATATAAAAGTTGGTTCAATAAAGAACTTCCAGAGGATAAAATAAATAGTATTTTTAGTGAATATATGGTTTCAGATATAGTTCCTATTTGGGTTACTTTTTATGCAAAAGATATTATCAAACTAAATAATGCAAATGTACTAGATGGGTACAATCAAAAATATCATGTTTATGATCATGAATTTGGTGACTTTATTGAAAATGATAATCAAAGAAAAAATCGTGGAATTTTTTATGCAATAATCATAGGTTTAGTTTTTGTGTTTAGCCATTATATGGCATTTAATAGCGTAGAAGAACCCGCAGGTTTTTATCCTCCGTACATTGAAAAAAAAGTAATTTACCCTGAACTGTATCAAAAAGATTCTGTTTCTGAAAAATATAAAAAATAATGTTTGATTTTATTCCACCAGAGTATGAAAAAATAGTAAATATTATTTTTTTAATAGTTACCGCTTTTATAGCACACCATGCACTAACCTACAGAACTGCTGAAGGTAAGAAAGATCTTGTGAGATTATTTTTTGGATGTATCGCGGCAATCTATTTTATTTTATTTTTGTTAAAAAATGTTTTGGGTATTAGTTTACCTGGTTTTGGTAATTAAAGTTTACCAGGCTTGTGCATAACTTGCCCCTCGTCTACCTCTTTTATACTTAAAATTCTTTCTTCTTCTGGAAGCTGAAGTTGTTCATTTAAATATAGTGCACGCTCTTTTACTGATGATGATTTAAACTTATAATTTAAAATAATTGTACCTAAGCCTGGTCCTGCAACAGCTACATGATCAATACCCAGAGCTTTTATATAGTCTTGTAAAGCTTCTTTATATTTTTTTTCCCTATCTTTGATAATTCCACGATTTGCATATGCTGCAGCTAGTGTTCCTATTCCTGTTTTATCATCATCTTCAATATTGTTTTCTAAAAAATTTATTAAATAATTTAATTCATCGATTGCTTTTGGATATTCTTTTTTAGAAATGAAAATTAATGCTTTACACATAATAGCACCTCGATGATTTGGAGTTTTTTCTAAAGCATCATTTGCTGCTTTCAATGCTTTTTCATATTTTTTATCTTTTAAACGATTATCACAAACCTCGGTATGGTAATCTCCTGGCGGCCTATTTTTAAAAGATTTAACAAAAGCCCAAACGGTAAACATGACAAAAGTTAATATTGCCATATAAATTATAAATCTTTTTAAAATATTTGTTTGTTTATCCATCAATTAAATACCTGGTTGACATATATATAGCTAAAAACTAGAGATAAAAAAATTGAAGTGAATGTTGCTTTTTTTTTTAAAATACTTATTTCTTCTTCAGAGACTAACTTTTGTTTTTTTTGTTTTCTCCTAACATATAAAACCCATATTAACTGTCTAACAGGAAAAAATAAGGCTACGCCCAAAATCAATGTCCATAAGGGATCGTGAAATACGCTGTAATATGTTTTAAAATCCATAAAATTTTTTTTAATCTTAAGCTGCAAAATAACATTGATTTACCAACAATTTCAATTAATAGTTGTATACATTTTATTTTTTTTTGCCCTAAGTAGGTATTGCTTTGGACTATTAATTGGTGCACAATTTTCAGATTAAATGCTTAGGACTTAAATTCTAAGCATTTTTTGTTTTATAAAACAAAGTAAGAATAACAAAAAGGGGGAAACCTTTATGTCAGCAAAAATAATGTGGCTGATGGCTTTTGTATTACTCTATTGGGGATATTGTATTTTCTGGGGTATTAAAGGAGCACAACAAGCGAAAACAGCCTCGGATTATTTCATATCAGGAAGAAAACTTCCTATGTGGGTATTCGTGCTTGCCGCTACAGCTACTTCATTTTCTGGATGGACCTTTTTAGGTCACCCAGGATTAATTTATAGAGATGGTTTTCAGTATGCTTATGCATCTTTTTATGTAATCACAATTCCTTTTACAGGCGTGATGTTCTTGAAAAGACAATGGATACTAGGAAAACGTTTCGGTTACGTAACACCAGGTGAAATGTTAGCCGATTACTTTAAAGGTGATATGGTACGTGTTTTAACTGTTGTCGTGGCTTTATGTTTTTCAATTCCTTATTTAGGATTGCAGTTAGCAGGCTCTGGTAAATTATTTAACGTTTTATCAGATGGTATGTGGGGCGTAACTACTGGTACATGGGTACTAGCTGCTATCGTGGCCCTTTACGTAGGATTAGGCGGATTAAAATCTGTTGCTTATGTAGATACACTGCAATGTATTCTATTATGGTTTGGAATTATAGCAATTGGTTTTATTGCATACGACCTCGTTGGAGGTTGGGCTTCATTAAACGAAGGTTTAGCAAAAGTAGCTTTGGTGGAAGGCACTAAATGGGGGCGAACTCCAGGTGATAACTACTCTGCTTACTTTGCCATTCCTGGTGTCATACAATTTACCGCTGGTTTAGGAAAAGAAACTCCAGTTGGCGGATTGTGGACAGGAGTGATGGTGTTAACTTATATGTTTGCTCTTATGGGTATTCATTCTTCACCAGCATTTTCAATGTGGGCTTTCTCTAACAAAGATCCAGAACCATTTGCACCACAACAAGTTTGGGCTTCTTCAGTTGGAATAGGTTTTGCCTTATTCCTTTTTACTGCAGCTCAAGGAATGGGCGCTCACCTTTTGGGTGCTGACCCTGTTGTGAATGCGGCAGGAGCAAATATTTCAAATGTATTGCCAGAGTCAATTGGTAAAGGTGGACAGGGTAATCTTGTCCCGTACCTTATCAATACGATTGGGGATGCGGCTCCTTGGTTTGTAGGTCTTTTAGCGGTATGTGCTTTGGCTGCGATGCAGTCAACAGGTGCTGCTTACATGTCTACTTGTTCATCAATGTTAACTAGAGATATCTACAAAAAATTCTTTAGACCAAAAATGAGTCATACAGAACAAAAATTGTTTGGCCGTATAATGGTTGTTTTTGTAGTTGGAGCAGCTTTATTAGTTGCAACATTCTCTAAAGATGCATTAGTACTATTGGGAGGATTAGCAGTAGCATTTGGTTTCCAAATGTGGGTGCCATTAGCTGCGGTTTGTTATTTCCCATGGTTAACAAAAGAAGGTGTATCTTGGGGACTACTTGCAGGTATAGTAGGTGTTATGCTAACGGAAAGTATTGGTCAAAATTTATTTGGCGATGTTCTTCCTTGGGGTAGATGGCCTTGGACAATGCACTCTGCATTCTGGGGTATGTTTGCTAACTTAGCGGTAGC
>Ga0114933_10004891_pt1 | contig 12336 bp, 11 predicted proteins | sample 4SBtaG_FD_89691 | JGI IMG/M metagenome (GOLD analysis project Ga0114933, IMG submission 89691) | Deep subsurface microbial communities from Kolumbo volcano to uncover new lineages of life (NeLLi) - 4SBTROV12_W25 metaG | ecosystem: Environmental > Aquatic > Marine > Volcanic | place: Kolumbo...
ATCCACGTCAGTACTCCCCGTCAGCTTGGCCATATATCGGCCCATTCTATCCATACCCACAAGTGCCTTTAGGGTGGCGTAAAGTAACCCTGGAATGGGATGATGGTTGGTGGTTCTTGAACTTCAAGAGCAACTAGCCCGCCAGCTGATTTGCTAGCAACAACAGGCAGATGGATTCGGATTTCCGGTCCATCTGCTTTTTTTATGCGCCCATAGTGGCCAATCCTTAAAAGGGTCTCAGGATCCATTCCCCCTATGATTTGAGGCTTTGTGGTGCCTAATCGTGTCGAGGGTGACATTTCGACAGGACTGAAATTAATCGTTTTTTTCCTCATAACATGAAAAACCCGCAAGTTTTGCGCAGTTTAACACGATACATAGCAATAACCAAAAGGGTTATCAGGTGGCCGTGGTGCGTGAAAGGAGTGACGTTGCACTGCATGTCACGAGGGCAAAAACAAAGGGAAATACAATGTCACACAAAATCATAAAACGACGACTCTATGTGCTCTTCGCAGCTGTATTCGTTACCGCTGTAGGGTGCATAACAACACATGGGCCTAGCCTGGGTATCCTCTCGGTGCCTGTACCGGTGAGTCCATATCTACAAACCAAGGCAGAAGATGACTTCTGGGTCAAAGAGCGCTATGAGCGCGTACCGATCCTGGGTCCAATTTCGGCCAACGGGCCACATGCCGCTCTGGATGCACCTAGTGACGACGAAGTCATGCGTGCGTTTTTAAAGTCACATCCACTGAAGTCTGGAATTCCATTCCTGTACGATGTTCAGCGGAATGATATCCAGATCGTTAAAGAGAAAATTGCTGACTATCTGGACCCACCACGGTTTTATCCGCTGATCGGTCCTGCACAACTACATCACGCGCACTACAAGTGCACGCTCTTTTTCACCGAGAAGACATATGTCGGGTGGCCCGTGCCACACATGCTCGTAAACGAAGAAGCGCAGGAAGTTCTTTATATCGACCACAACCACCTGCATATGGTTGGTAATCCTGACGCTGGCAATGTGACGACATATTAAATCATAGATTGGAAACTGCCAATCAAACCGGCACACAAGCTTTTTTGCCCCGTTGTGTGACCCTTAGAAAGGTCTGTATCACTGAGATACAGACCTTTCTTTTTTTATGCCTGATGAAAAGAGGCTGCGTTTCCAGTCGCCAGCGTGTTACTGTTGTCAGCGACAACATCTTTCACGCCGTGACTCATGTGGCTATTCGCATGAATTGAAATGTTATGCAATTCAGATTCAAGCAAACAGACTCTCGATCGCCTGCCCTTCTCCGTCTCTTGTGACGTAAAATGGGCGGCCCTCAATTTCATAGGCATGACGTGGACTAATACCAAGAGCGTGGTAGATCGTTGCATGTAAATCTTCGATCACAACGCGGTCTTTAACCGTGGTGCATGGCCGCTCATCAGCGGTCACACCGTGTAAGTGGCCCTGTTTTAAGCCGCCACCAAACATCAGTACACTTCCGGCACCGGTGAAATGGCGATGCATGCCATAAAATTTGAGCTCATTAATGACGGGCGGTACATTTACCTGATCGCGGACTTTCTTTTCAGGACGGCCTTCCATCATCATGTCCCGACTGAATTCGCTTGCTAGGATGACCAAAGTGCGGTCAAGCAAACCTCTTTCCTCCAGATCTAATACCAACTGAGCGATTGGTGAGTCGATCATCTGTTTAAGGCCGGCAAGTCGGGTATGGCCATTGTCATGTGTGTCCCAGTGAAGGAAAGGCACGTACTCGGTCGTTACTTCAACGAAGCGAGCTCCTTCTTCAACCAGTCGACGTGCTAACAGGCACCCTCTACCGAATCTGCCAGTATCGTACTTTTCAAGAGAGTCTTTTGGTTCCAGTGAAAGGTCGAAGGCTTTAGCCGCAGGTGAGCTGAGTAGGCGGTAAGCGTTTTCCAGACTGCGCGAGAGGGATTCACGTTGGTAATCGCTACCGTGTCGAGCAATTGGGCTATTGGCGGCGATTTTCTTATAAGCAGCGTAACGCTTCTTAAATCGTTCGAGATTCATACCAGCCGGTGGCTGAACCGCTTCGGTTGCCTGATTCGGATATGGAATGAGAAAGGGCCCAAATTCACTTCCAAGAAACCCAGCGGTGTGAAACGCTTTCAATTCTTCACGTTCACCGAGTGTAAAACGCTGGCCGATGTCGATGAAAGCGGGCATTGCTGGATTGCGTTGGCCAAGGGTTCGGGCGATCACCGAACCGATATGGGGAGCGGCAACTGTTAATGGAGGAGCATATCCTGTATGCCAGTGATATTGGTGGCGGGAGTGAAGGATATGTCCGAGATCACCTGCTGTATAGGATCGTATCAGCGTGCCGCGATCCATTACCGAGGCGATTCGAGCTAATCCTTCAGAAATCTTGATGTGATCGCACGCTGTATCAATCGCAGGAAATGTGCTGAGTACTTTCTCCGGTGACATACCTTTCTCAAAAGGTACGTGTCGCTTCGGATCGAAAGTCTCGGTCGAGGCCATTCCACCACCCATCCAGAGGAGAATAACGCTATCTGCTGTAGCCTCTGGATTCTCTTCTGCGGCGAAACTCCGGCCATCACCAGCTGCTAGAGCTGCAAGCGTAGCGGCGCTGGCCGTTTTGAGGAACTCTCTGCGATCGGAGTTTGTAATATTGAATGAATTGAATGGTTTGAATTTCTTCATGGGATGATTCGTTGGCTGGTCGCTTGCTGACATCGGATGGTCAGCATTTGATATCTGTCATTATAGGACAGGCCCAATACTCCTAGTACAGTAATTGAAATTCTGGAAGCATCGTAATGATCCATAGGATGTCTTGTATTCCCTCGTCGGAGACTTGATCGTCAAATAGGAATAACCCCGCTTCTAGTTCCGATTCACTTGGCACCCGGCAAAGAGCCTGAAAATAGATCTTCTCAAGTAGATCTTGAGGAGACTCGAAGTTTTGCTGTATCCAGTATTCGGCACCCGCCTTCAGTGCCGAATCAAGCGTAGCACCATTCGTCAGTTCGATGGCTTGAAGTGTGGTGGCGATACTGCTGCGTCGTGTTAGCACTTGTTCACGATTCGGACGTCCGAGGGTGCGAGTCAACTGATCATCATTCACCAAAGAGGTTCTGGTCATTCCGTGATGTGACTGTCCAGCAGATGCAGCGATCAATTTTGCAAGTAGGTTTTTGGAAATGTTCCAGGGAGCCGCATCTACCTTGGCGGTGATCACTGCTTTTGACCACTGCGAATCATCAAATCCCGCGGCGTGCCAGTTAGGCTGTGTCTCGCGAGACCACAGCCATGACGTATCTGTTCCTGTCGAACGCCACTTTTGAGAATCAGGTGTTTCTCCAGGATATGCCACGGAGATGTTGGCGATTAAACCTGCGGCATTTGCTCCTTTGAACTCGAGCCCCTTTTTTGTAACCGTATCGGGAAAGTTGTACCCGTGGATTGCGATTATGTTGTCTCCGGGAATCAAGTGAGCTGAAATATCTAACCCGATCGGTGCATTCCAACTGTCACTTTCAATTATCTTTTTACCGTTGATATAAAGTATGAACCCATTGTCACAGGTAACAGAGATCGCAGCACGCATTGCCCCTTCATGAACATCCAAATGCTTTCTGAAATAAACGGTGCCTCCGGGGTCACTGGAAATGGCGTCGGCCCGATCCCAAATCCAATTGGCAGCTAAGCTAATGCCGTGATCGACGTCGCCTTTGGGCGCCTCCACACTTGGCAGCTTGATGGCAGGAGAAACCGGCCACGTGCGTGTAAGTGAATTAACTGCATCAACAAATTGTTCTGCGCTCATGCGTCGCACGATCGGGCCAGCAAACGCATAAGAATCCTCATCGGGTTTGGGTGCTCCAACGGCTGCCATTTGGTATGCACGCGACGTCATGATCTGCCGCATCGTATGTTTCAAGTCATAGCCACTATCAGCTAAGTCCACAGCGAGCCAATCAAGCAGGTCTTGATTGAAAGGCTGTTGATCCATGTCATCCACCGGTTCGACGATTCCGCGTCCCATGAATTGCGCCCAAAGTCGGTTTACGATTGTGCGCGCCAGCCTGCCATTCTTTTCACTGACCATTAGATTTGCGAGTTGCTCCAGGCGTTTGGCGCGTGGTGCTGTTGCATCAATACTTCCTAATTCGGGGTAAATGAACTTAGCATTCGCTAGTTCGCCGATAGGTTTGTTGCACTTGTGAATCTCCAAGTCACTATCTGCAAATATGGCGGCGAGGCCATATGCATCTTTCAGCTTCCAGTGATTGATGTAACTGTCATGGCAGGATGCACATTTTAGATTGGTTCCGAGAAAGACCTGACTCATATTTTGTGCGGCTTGCATCTCCCGTTGCTGGCTGGCATTTACAACACCCCGCCAAATGATGCCGCGAATGAATCCTTCGGATTCTGCCTTTGGGTTTAGCAGTTCATGTACGAATTGGTTGTACGGCATGTTGTTGTATAACGCCTTATAAAGCCAGTCGGTGATTGGCTTTCGGCCACCATCGATGTAGCCGGTACCGATATAGGCATTGCGCAATAGATCATTCCAAAACGTGATCCAATGTTCTGTGTATTGCTTGTTTGACGCGAGTAACTGCTCGATGAGCAACTCTCGTTTCCGGGGGTGCTTGTCAGCAAGAAACTCCTGAAGTATCCGTGGTTCCGGCAAAAGTCCCGTTATATCCAGATGGATTCGCCTTGCGAAAAGCGAATCCGTTATCTCAGACGCAATCGGTAGCTTTTCATTTGCAGCCAATAAGAAGCGGTCGATAGGATTGTTTACATGCTCTGGAGCACTCGGGATGTCTGGGCGCCTTGGTTTTAACTCGGCTTGGCGAAGTCCCTTAATTACCACGCCAGGTTCCCATTCCGCATCATTAGCAATCCAGATGCTGATCGCGGCGATTTGTTGCTCCGTTAGCCGGGGGCCTTGTGCAGGCATGATGCGATCTTCATCTTGACCGGATACGAGTTGTAGCAGAAGGCTGTTGTCGGGATCACCTGCCATGAAGGCCTTACCACTATCGCCACCGGCCATGAAACCGTCTTCTGTCTCCAGATTTAGTCCACCTTGTGGGTCATTTCCGCTGTGACACTTGACACAACTGTTGGCCAGTATCGGCACGATATCTTTTCGAAAAGAGATTGTCTCTTCATCGGCATGGACACTGGCAATCGTCAAAGCGAAGGCGAAAGTGCAAACTGGTAGAATTTGTTTCGCGAACGACGTGGGAAAAGTTATGGTCATTACAGACTCGATGAAAACAATGGTTCCTGCTTGATACTCATTATAAAGCGGATCAGCGTGATTTGTCGTCCGCTTCGGTGGAGTCATTTGAGTCGGTCGCCGAATTAACGGTTGGACTCCCCAGAGGCAATTGCTCACTGAGTTCCACACCGAAAAACGTTGCCGGTAAGAGGGTGACAACGGCAATCCACATCCAGGCGGGATGTGGAAACGCAATAAGCTGAATGGCGGTGACAGCGAGCATGATTCCGCCCGTCCAGACGCCAGCACTCATTGGATCGTCTGTCGTTGTCCAGGCAGCAATGAACCCACCGGCAAGGCATCCAACATTCCATGCGATACATGGAAACAACAAGGCACCAAACGGAGCAGACTTCAAGTAATTTGAAATGATGTCGCGACGCTGCTCTGGTGTTGAGTCCTTATCGCTTAGTCCTTCCGGTGGCGCATACAGGGCATGCCCCAGTTTTTCAACAAAGGACACGGCTACTCCGGCTGCAATACATCCTACAAGGACTGAAAAGAAATGGTTCATATGTCTTTCATACATGAGTCTGTTAGTTTCACGGGTTTTGGCACATGACGGCATCAAGTCCTTCCCACCGTTGATATAAGTAGATCGTAACCTCTGAACAGCATTTGTTGACCAATCTGTAGTGATTGAATAGCTAATTGTTTACCAGTGAACACGCCGATAATACGTATTGGATCATTGCCGGATCGGTTTTCGCTGGGCGCCTTAAACGAGGCAAGATGCGGTAGATTTACCGGCGATTGTCATCTGCAGGGACCGCAGATGGTCGTCTTGGATCCGTAATAACAAGTCAACTAAAGGTGCACGGATGCACATGCTCAAAATAAATCAATCAAGACTCCGATTATTTGGCCTGATGGGCGTCGGTTTACTGCTGATTTGTATGCCGCTTCTTGCTCAGCAAGCAACGAGCAGCGAACAATCCAACGGCGGTGTAGCTTCATCGAATCCTGTAGAAACGGAGTCGGACACCAAAAAGCCCACGACGACTTCGGATGAAACAACCGGTTCAAGCCTTTTGGATATTTCGACAGCCGGTGGAATGCTAATGCTGCCGATTGGGTTATGTTCCCTGGCTCTTTGTATGTTCGTCTTTGAACGCGCTATGTCCCTGCGAAAAGGAAGAGTGATTCCACGTCCGTTTGTGAAGCGATTTGTCAGTCAAATGCAAACCGGTGAACTTTCTCGCGGAGAAGCAAGTCGCCTTTGTAAGGAAAACAAAAGTCCGGTGGCGAGCGTGTGTGGCGCCGCCGTGCGAAAATGGGGTCAGCCAGCACAAGTGATCGAAGCGGCAATTGCCGACGAGGGAGAGCGAGTGGGCAATCGACTTCGCCGTTACATCCGAATGTTTAACGGCATCTCGACAATCACACCACTGCTTGGATTACTCGGAACGGTAATCGGAATGATCCGAGCCTTTAATGCTATCGTGACTACCGGTGCCATGGGAAAACCGGAACTGCTGGCGGCCGGTATTAGCCAGGCACTCATTACGACAGCAGCCGGACTGTGTGTTGCCATCCCGGCCTTGATCGCCTACCTGTATTTTACAAGTCGTGTAGATCATCTCTTGATGGAGATGGATTCAATTGGTCAGCAAATGGTGGATTCCATTTCATTGGAAGCACGTAAGCGATCCGAAAAACGACGCGTTATCAAACAGCCCGCAAAACGAGCTGCTTAAAAAGCGTTGCATTTGTTCCGAGGTCCCGTCATGCCTATCAAAATCAGCCAGGATGAAACACCGTCACTAAACCTGACGTCGATGATCGACATTGTTTTCCTTCTGATTATCTTCTTCATGGTCGGTACGCAATTTACTGATGTCGAACATCAAATGGAATTGACAGTACCCAAGGTTGATGATGCCTCGGTATCTGAAACACTCGTGCAGCATCATGTTGTAAATGTATTTACTGATGCTTCCATCACGATCGACGGAGAGTTGTGTGACTTGGGATCGCTCATTTCAAGATTTGAGCAGGAAAAGAGTGATGGAACTCGCGTGCATGTACTGATTCGTGGTGATGCCGATGGTGCTTTTCAAAATGTAGCTACGGTACTTAGTGCATGCCGCAAAGCGGGTGTGGATCAAATGGGTGTGTCTGTAAAACTCGCTCAAAACAACTAAACGCCTTAACTTCAACGATCCTCATTAAAGGGACGATTACGTGACTTGGCTCGGTTTCTTGTACGCGCAATCCGATGCACAAGCTGTGCATGCCAGCAGCACTATGCAAATGGTGATGTGGATTGGCATGCTAGTCCTTTGCGTTACCTTTCTCGTGATGACGTGGACCCGTTTAGGACAGGCGAGACCTCTTACCAAGTGCTTAACACTGAGTGTGTTTGCACACGTGCTCATAGGAGTATTGTTCTATGGCACGAGAATTCTTGGGATTGATTTTCCGATTGCTGGATTAGGTGATAATGTCGTCAGCTTTATAGATGATGAACGGTTGTTGGCGGCAGCAGAAGAAAGCGTAGTAGATGTCACCACCAATGAATCAGCATCGGTGGTTCAGGCAAATGAGTCAGATCCGAATGTCGTCACGATGCCAGATCCTGCAATTCCAGTACCGATGCCGAATATGCAACCCAATGAGTCTGAAATACCGCCGATGCAAACGGTGGATCCTCGGCCCGTGATCGAATCCGATGTGAATGATTCAAGCGTAGCGGAGATGGAACCGCCGTTGGAGTTGAATGAAGGTGGCTTTGAAGAACCAGCGGTGACAAAGGCTGAGCTTCCAATGGGAGTGTCAGATGAGACTCCTATGGAATCCGAGACGGTTAAGTCCCCGATGGAAAGAATTGCAACTGCTCCACCAACGGAGTCAATAACTCAAATAGACGACGACCCCAAGTCTGTTGCGATTTCGGCACAGGGAAATCTCGTAGTGGTCAAAACAACCGTGCCGAATGTTCCAGTGGAATCTGTGGCTAAATCGGTCAAGCGGCTTGACGATACCGTTTTACCGGCTGTTTATAAGAAGCGGTGGCAGTCTGAAGCGACACGCGGTCGTGCCTTTGGCGCGAGCACCGCAAGCGAGGAAGCCGTTCAATCCGCGCTCGCCTGGCTTGCCGCTAATCAGCATGAAAGTGGCAAGTGGATTGCTCAGGACTACGGCGCAGGACGCGAACCAAGTGTGCAGGGTCAACTGCGAGGCAAAGCGGGGTTACACGCTGACACCGGAATTACTGGCTTGGCATTACTGGCATTTATGGGGGCGGGCGAGACGCACTTAGACGGTGATTACCGCAAAACAGTTCAACGCGGACTGGAATGGTTACTTGGCCAGCAATCCGGTGATGGGAATCTGTCAGGAAAGGCAACGCTATATGCACGGATGTACTGTCATGCGATGGCTACGATGGCTGTTTGTGAAGCACTTGCCTTGACCGGCGACCCAAGAATCCAGCCATGCGCCCAACGTGCCATTGATTACACGGTGAATTCTCAAGATTCCATGTCCGGCGGATGGAGGTATCAACCAAAGGATACCGGTGATATGAGCCAGTGTGGTTGGCAGTTGCTTGCGGTTAAGAGTGCTCAGTTTGCCGGCATCTCCATTCCGGAAAAAGTGCGAAGTAATATGATTCGATTTGTTCAGTCATGCAGTGCAGGAAAGCACCATGGGTTATCGTCATACAGACCCAATGAGAAGATTACTGCCACAATGACGGCCGAAGCGATGGCCTGTCGCTTGTGGCTTGATAGCGTGGACTCCGATGAGCAGTTAAATGAAGCGGCCCAACGGGTCATGCAGGAATTGCCCGGAAGTGCCCGCTGTAATTTATATCTGAATTACTACGGTTCGTTTGTGTTGAAGCGAGTTGGCGGTGAACAATGGCAGATGTGGAATCAGGCCATGCAGTCACAGTTACTTGAGTCTCAACGCGTTAAGACAGATAGTGAACTGGATGCAACTCTCGCCGGAAGTTGGGACCCAACATCTGTTTGGGCAGGATATGGCGGCCGCGTGTACAGTACGGCGATGGCGGTGCTATGTCTGGAAGTCTACTATCGCTTTGATTAATCAGCTTCTTCCCGTATGACATCATCATCGCTTGAGGATGATTCCACTTCATTTACGGGTTCTGATGGAGGTGGATCGAATTTGGGTGCGAGAGACTCGTCGTAGTCATCGTAGTCGGAAGCGGACCAATCCCCTGCTCCGCTGGCTGAACTGGAGTATGAATCGACCTTGGAATCGTCATACATATAGTCGTCGACACGCACGTCTTTCTTGATGTCGTTGAGGCCGTCGCGAAATTCACGATAAGACTTCCCGAACTTTTTAGCCATGGATGGTAGGTTTTTGCCAAACAGCAAAATGGCAATCACAGCGATGAAGATCATCTCACCGCTGCCTACCCCACCGAATATCAGGGCAATCACAGGTTGGTCAATCAATTGGTCCATCAAATCCTCAATTCACTGGGGATCTCGTCTTGCTCGCACGATTTGAATGCTGTGCTGAACCGAGCAATCAGAAGTCCACAAAAAGCAATTACTAACGAGACAGTTTAGGACTGTTCGTTACTCTTCGATTACTTCTGGTGTACTTGCACTATCATCATCCTCGTCATCGTCATCGTCATCGTCGCTTGGGGATGAACCGCCGTCCTCGTCGCCGCGGAGTCCCTTCTTAAATTCCGTAGCACTCTTTCCCATACTTCGGGCTAGTTTTGGAAGTTTACTGCTACCAAATAAGAGAACCATGATCCCAAGGATCACCATAAGTTCGGTACTTCCGACGCCCATGAAGGCTAGTGGAGTAATATTCATTTGAATTCGCCTCGCGCAATTCTAGAGATTATGTGTCTAACGTGTCCACAACGTCAAAAGAGAGGCGAAAGCCGGTTGTCGCCCTATAGATGGGCTTACCAGAACCTACTCGGCATCGTCTGAACCAGTTGCAACACGCCTACCCTTACAGCGTATTGTCCAACATGAATCAGACGGTGGACTACTTCTATCAATGTTAAATAGTGAATGGGAAATGTCAATCGGGCAGAAGCACATGTTGGCACGAACTGTAGCGAAGTAAGCTGAAAATCAGACTTATATTTATCGCAACCGATGAGTGTTTTATGCTGTAAATGCGCTTGCCACGGCGTCACAAGTAATTTCACCTCGATGGACATTCAGAGCAGATTTAATTTCAGGGAACAAGCTGGCAGCGGTGGATGCACCATGATTAGCCAAGCATAGAACCCACGGAAGTGTGACATTGCATAGGGCAAATGTACTCGTCCTGCCAACGGCACCCGGCATATTTGTAACGCAATAGTGGACGACTCCCTGCTCTAAATATGTTGGTTCACTATGGGTCGTGGGACGTGACGTCTCAATGCAACCTCCCTGATCAATGGCCACATCTATAATGACGCTTCCAGGCTGCATGATGGAGAGATCTTCAGAGCTAACTAGACTTGGCGCTTTGGCTCCGGGTATTAGAACGGCACCAATTACGAGATCTGCATGCGGGAGATGTTCTCGAATGACGTGGCGATCACTGTACAGAACGTTCACATTGGCAGGCATGATGTCATCAAGATATCGCAGCCGATCCATATTGATATCAAGAATGGTAACGTCTGCCTGAAATCCAGCCGCAATTCTCGCCGCATTGGCTCCGACAACACCGCCTCCAAGGACTAGGATTTTTGCGGGAGCCACACCAGGTACTCCACCCAATAGGATCCCCCTGCCCATTTGAGGTTTTTCCAGATACTTGGCACCTTCTTGAACGCTCATGCGTCCTGCCACTTCGCTCATCGGAGTTAAGAGCGGTAGCCGGCCGTTAGCATCTTCCAAAGTTTCATAGGCAACGCATGTGCTGCCCGACTCAAGCATGGCCGTGGTGAGTGTTTTGCTTGCAGCAAAGTGAAAATAGGTGAAGATCGTTTGATTCGGCCGAATCAGTGGCCATTCGTCCGGCTGCGGTTCCTTGACCTTTACGATCAGGTCTGACCGTGCAAAAACATCATCGACAGTCGCCATGTCTGCGCCATGACGCAGATACTCGTGATCTGCTATGCCAGAACCGATGCCCGCACCAGGCTCGATGAGTACCTGATGTCCGCAGTTGACGAGTTCTTCGACGCCCACGGGCAAAAGGGCTACGCGATACTCGTCCCTAAGTACTTCACATGGAACTCCCACGATCATGACACGTCCTCCGGGAAACAATGCGTTGAATGTCAGTTGAAACCATTGGCACTCTTCACCTATTTTTCGAATCTGCCGCTAAATTAGCAAGCACAATTCTGCCGGACCCTAGCTCGTGTCGAGAATAGTGCACGTTAGCCGGCAAAGAGTCGCTTCAAGAAACCGTGTTTTGCTTCCACTGGCGTGCCACTGAAAAAATGAGTTTTCCAGCGTTCGTAGTCAATTGGGAAATCAAAGTCATCGGTGAAGTCATCGATTTCAACGAAATCGCCACGTATTTTGTGCCTGCGGAGTGGAAGACCGTGCAGACGACGATATGTCGCCCAGCCGGTACAGCCTTTAATTACTCCACTTTGCAATGCCTGCTTTACGTGTTCGATTGCTGCAGACACATCTTCATGATGTTCCGGCAAAAGTGTGAACCCAAACTGTTCCTCGTAGGGGCACCCATGATGTTTGCTGCCCGTTGATCGGCCAATGAACTGGCATTGCGAGGACTCATCAATCGCACAGATTTTGTCCATTGCGTCGTCGGTGAAGTAAATATCACCAAACAGAACCGTGGTGCGAGTTTCCGGGGACCAAAATTCCATCGAAGCGACGGCACCACCGTTTTCCAGATCGGATGGACACACTAGTGTTGCCCTGGTGTTTTCGTATTCCGGATATTTGGCAAGCGTTAGAATTTCAGCATCAATCCGTTCATGAATTAAACGGATAGTTCGATCAAGTAGCCTTTCGCCGTTTACTTCTACTAGGTGTTTATGCACACCCATGTAGTTTCCCCACCGTGTTTCATCGCCAGCGGCGAGTAATAAGAAACGTGTCCC
>Ga0114933_10004893_pt1 | contig 12333 bp, 18 predicted proteins | sample 4SBtaG_FD_89691 | JGI IMG/M metagenome (GOLD analysis project Ga0114933, IMG submission 89691) | Deep subsurface microbial communities from Kolumbo volcano to uncover new lineages of life (NeLLi) - 4SBTROV12_W25 metaG | ecosystem: Environmental > Aquatic > Marine > Volcanic | place: Kolumbo...
AACAAAAAAGTAAGTCTAGAAAACATCATGAATAACCTGCCTGATGGTGCTGATATTCGTATGGCTCCAGTTTCACTAGCTGACTCTGATGTAACAATGACTGACACACTACATTCTGGTCACATCAATGTTCTACCAGATGGTTCCGCCGACCGAACCTATACATTACCAACACCAACAGGTGGTGGTGAAGTATATAGATTCATTTATGGTGGAAGTGCTGCTGATGCCACTGATCACATAATCAAATGCCCTGGCACTGCTGTTCATTTCACTGGTGCAGTAATGCACTTGGACACAGATGAAGCAGGCGCAGCTCAGACCACAACTGTATTTGGAAATGGTAGTAGTAACGATACATTCACAAGCACCAACACAGAGATGCTTGACATAACTATCGTTTCTTCAAGTACAACTAACTACTTTATATCTGGTCTTTGTGCTTCGGACACTGATGCTACCATCACGGCCGCGTGATGCTGCAATTAGTTAATAGATATATAACTTAATCATTAACTAGTAGTAAGTCAAATATGTGGGGAGTTCGCTCCCCACATTTTAAAAAAGGCAAAAGTATGAAATCGTTTAACAAGTTTATTAAAGAAAATATTGGAACATCAGATCAACAAAACACAGTTGACCCTGCAGCTTATGGGTACAGCATGTCTGATTTTTCTAATCCAGAAGTAGTCAAACGATTAAATGCATATATTGGGCGTATTGCTGATGTTGATCATGTTTTACCAGAACAGACAATTAATACCTTACGTCAAAAATTAATGAGATTTGGTCTTTCATTTGGTAAAGCTCCAATGATGACAGAGGATAGTGGTGTTATGGATTTGCCTCTTACAAGTATGGGTGGTCGTTTTGGTAAAGATGAAAACACACCACATGATGAATTTTTAAATGATGATGGAATATCACACAAAGTAGAGGGTGGATTATCACTTAGAATTTCATACGAAATGCAAGAAAATAATTCATGTAAGTTGACTGCTAAAATTCAGTAATGTATGAAAAAATAACTCCTGAAAATGTGGTAATGTATGCAATCAAACATTACGACAATCCTCAGGCTGAAGGTGAGAAAGAATTTGAAGATGATCTTAAAAGATTCAAGTACATCAAACGTCTATTCAGACGCTATCAAGAAACAAACATATTAAAGGAAAGATTAGTTCTAAATCATCTAATCGTTCTCAATAATGTTTTTGGTTCAGAGGCTGCAACAACACTACTACTTTATAAAGTAGAACCAGAACACTATTCAGTTCTTAAATCATTTTTACTTTTCCTAAATACTATAACACCAGAAGAATTACCAAGTATCGAACACGATAAAAATGTGTTAAAAATTTTAGAGGAAATCTAATGGGAAGAGCAATTGACTTATTTGTAACGTATAGATTCATACGATTACTCACAACACCTTTCACAGACACCGATGCATATAAGTTAGGTATTATTGATGAGAAGGGTAATCGTGTTCGTTTACCAAAATCTACAAAACCTGCTGTCGAACTTGCAACGACAGAACAGAAAAATGCATACACAGTTTTACATAAGTTGGTATTTAACATTAAAAAGATATTTGATAAAGTACCTGGCTTAAGAACAAAACTAGGAACATATGCAGCTGCACTCTTTCTACTCAAGGATACATTTAAGGAATCAGTCAATGACCCTGATGTCTTTGAGAGAGAGTTTATAAGGTTCTTAAAAGAAAGTGGTTATGAGTTTGACAATGAGATCGCAGAGGAAGTCGTTGGATTTGGAGAAGTGTTACCAAAAGGTGAGTATGTACTAGTCAATGATATTCTAAATAAAGAAGAAGAAGAATTACGAGCAAAAAAAGGTGATAAAGTAATTGCTTATGACGATGAACCACCTATAGACACTGTATTGGGTGTTGAGATTTTTCCAGTTATTCATGATAAAACCCAAGAAAAAATTTATGTCAGTTTAGAGGACTTAAAAGATGCTTAAATGGAAAGAAGTAAATCCTTATACAGGAAATGTGTACGAGGGTAATCAAGAGGAAGATGCACCAGCAAATAGTGTAGCTGGTGGTGGAGTATCACTTCCACCTGATGTCATTGCAGATCGCCAACGCAAAAAGAAAGCTCTATTTGATGCACGAACAAAAGAGTATCGTATGCATCGTGAAAAGTTAGAATCACAGAGAAAGAAAAGACTTGAGCGTAAGATGAATAACTACATTCAAGAAAATAATGTTCAAAAATTAGAGAAAATTGTAAAAGACAAAGCAATCGGTTCTCTAAAGTTTAAAGATGGTTCAATGAAGGTTGATTTAACAACCGCCTCACTTGTGTTATCACTACTAAAAAAAGTTAAACCAGAGACAAGAAAGAAAGCAGAAGATGCAATACGTTCGGGTTCAAAGTCTCAGTTTATGAACTTAGCAAAGATTGCAATGAAATGAAAACTTTTCGTATGTTCGTGGACGAGATGTACATTGACCCCACTCACACTGGGGGAGGTACAACTATGGGGCCGGGCATTGGTCAGTATGTACCAACCGCAGATTTAAATCTTCGAGCACAAGATAATCCAAGAATTCCAAGAAAGAAAGGACAACCCGCTGGTTCTGATAAACACTCTGATCTATACACAGATGAAAATCCAGTTGGAACAATACATGGATTAGGTTTTAAAGATGTGGAAACTGCGAAAGCAAGTGTTGAAAAGATTGAAAAGAGTGATCGTACTCATGCACATAAAATACAAGCTGCAATCGCAATGGAACAACGTGCAAAAGTAATGGGTAAGATGGGGCCTGCAAAAGTTTATCGTGATTACATTGAGAAGATGAAAAAAATCACAAAACAAAGACAACAGAAAAAAAAGTAAAAGGAAATAGTTATGTTAAATTGGATACTAAATAGATTTAAAGAAAGAACTAGTTTAGATGGTGCAATGTTAATCGTAGCTGGATTAGCAATTTTGTTTTTCAAACCTTTTGCTGGTTTGTTTGCTTATTTTGCAATTGGTTATGGTGCTTGGACAATTTTTATGAAAGAGAAAGGTGATTAAAAAATGATAAGAATTTATATAATGATTGCTGTTGCAGGAATTGTTTTTGGTGGAGTTAGATACTTTCTACACATGCAAGATCAAATGAAACAAATGGCAGCTAACAATGCAAAACTAGAAATGGTTGCTGAAGAAAATGAAATCATGATGAACAACATGATAGCAGAAACACAACGAATGAATGAATTAAGTGATGATTTACGAAACAGACTTGATGCTGCTAAACAATATCAAAATGATTTGATTGCAAAGTTAAAGAAACATGATTTGTCTAAGTTATCTTATGCAAAGCCAGGTCTAATAGAAAAGAGGATTAATAATGGAACGCAAAAACTATTTGACGAACTTGAGTCTATTAGTGGTGGCACTGTTCATAGTGACATTGACTAGTGGTTGTAGTATTTTAAGACTAAAACCAGAGAAAGAGGTTGTTGTAAAGTATGTTGAAACACAAAGAAACATACCACTCCAATCACGACCAAAACCTCTAGATTTTTCCACAGTACAGTGGAAGGTTGTCACTGATCAAAACTTTGACGAGTTCATTGAACAGTATAAAGTAGAAAATGGTGAGGCGTGGGTTTTTTATGTTGTTACTGTTAGAGACTATGAGAACCTTGCATTAAACATGGCAGACTTACGAAGATTCGTTGAACAACAAAAAGAAATCATTGTTTATTATGAAGAAGCAGTAAAACCAAAAACACAAACCGAAGGAGATGACTAGTGGGAACATTTAATTCTTTAATTGACGCAAAATTTAGTCCACCTCGTAATTGGATTCTAGACACACCACTTAAATTTAATTCTGAGGAATTGTGTGATGAAGGTCAAAAATTGTTCAAAAAGTGCGGTGTTAAAATTACAAAAGCAAATGTAATTACTGCACCAAAAGGATATATTACAGACTTTGCTTCCATTCCACGTTTTTGCTGGGGATTTATTGCTCCGTTTGATATTGCTCGAGCAGCAGTCATACATGATGTGTTATATGAAAAAGTAAATGGTGCTTTTGAACAAGACAAGATAACCAAACAACAAAAGAAGATTGCAAGAAAATATGCTGATTATACTTTTCGTGAAGCAATGCAATCTGCTGAACCAGAAGTTCCTTGTTGGAAAATTTGGTGTGCCTTTAACGCAGTAAGACTGTTTGGTTGGGCTGCTATCAAGAATTCAGTTCCAAGAAAACTTGACAGTGACGTAATGGATAAATATAAGAACTCTGAGTCATGATCATGTTTTGGGTTTGGATACTAAGAGCAATAAGTGGTAGCATCATTGGTAATGCTTCTGCTACATGGTTCAAGAAAACACCTGTCGGTCTTTGGTTCTACAAAAAGGTAGATGGACTCTATAACTGGGCCGCAGATCGTTATGGTTTTGAGATATTAAAGTCAGAGGACAAATGGAGAAAGAAGTATCCAAATATAGCAAACAAAGTAGATGAACTAGAAAAAAGAATAACAGAACTAGAGAAATAAAGTCATGGAAGATTTACAGGTCGAAGTAGAACTTTTAAAAAAAGAAGTGGCAGACATGAAACAAATTCATGTTCGTTTGGATACTGCAATTGGTAAAATCAGTGACGTATCAAACTGTATCAATCGTATGTTGGCAGTTCATGAAGAAAAAATAACTCAACAAGAAGATTTACAAACTCGTTCAATACAAGAGTTCAATACAGACGTAAAAGAGTTACATGGTCGTATTACAGACACACAAAAAGAACTCACCGCTCTAATGACAGAGCAACATCAGTCTCAAACTCAAGCATTAGTTAAATTAAAAGAGGACATTAGCTCACTTGATAAATGGCGATATATGATTATTGGTGGAGCTATCGTTGTTGGTTTTATCATTCAATCGGCAACAAAGTATCTCACATAATCCTTGACAAAACATGTTGGAATAGAGTATGATGTCCAACATGTATATAGAACAAAAATATCTTTCATACGTTTCATCTAAGTTAAGAAATTTCAAGAGAAAAAATAACACTCTCTGGAATTTTTCTTGTCCTTATTGTGGAGACTCCCAAACAAATAAAACCAAAGCTCGTGGTTATATTTTTGCTAAGGGAAACAATTTAATATATAAGTGTCACAACTGTGGTGTTGGTGCTGGGTTCAAAAATTTTCTGAAATATTTGGACTCAAGAGTTTATAATGAATATATACTGGAACGATACAAAAATAAGAATACTGACTCGGTAGTCAAGTTTAACAACCAACCCAATCTAGATAAAAGGAGTAGTGGTTCACTTAAAACTCTCAAAAAGATTTCTGCATTAAGTCACGAGCATCCTGCCAAAAAATATGTTCAAAAAAGACAGATACCATCTGATCGTCATTTTGAATTATTTTATGCTCCTAAATTTTTTGCATGGGTAAACACGATTATACCGAATAAGTATTCAAGCTTGAGTGATGACCATCCTAGATTGGTCATACCTTTTTTTGATGAGAACAACAAACTATTTGCCTTTCAAGGTAGAGCGTTTGGTAACGAAAAACTTAAATATATCACAATCATCTTAGATAAGGAGAAAGACAAACTTTACGGACTCAATCATGTAAACTGGAATAAAAAAGTTTATGTTGTTGAAGGCCCGATTGATAGTTTGTTCTTGGATAATTGTATTGCTACTGCTCAGTCTGATTTAAGAGTAAAAAAAGATAATGTGATATTAATACCTGACAATGAACCACGCAACAAAGAGATTGTAAAACAAGTTGCAAACTTTATTGAAGAAGGTTATCCTGTGGTATTGTGGCCAGAGGATGTAAAAGAAAAGGACATAAACGAGATGGTTTTATCTGGTAAAACAAAACATCAGATACAACAAATGATTGATCAGAATACCTATCAAGGTATTATGGCAAAGACTAAATTTATTTTTTGGAAAAAGGTAGAACTCAATGAAAAAATCTTATCTTGGAATTCAGATCGAAACTGACAAAGATAACATACTTTCAGAACAGGCTACCAAATTACTCACCGACTACTACTGCTTAGAAAACGAGGACACACCGCAAATGGCATTTGCTCGTGCGGCTCGAGCGTATTGCGATGGGGATTTGGAGTTTGCTCAAAGAATTTATGATTATGTCTCTAACAAGTGGTTCATGTTTGCATCACCTGTTTTGTCTAACGCACCACAACATGGTCAGAAGTGTAAAGCTTTACCCATATCGTGTTTTTTAACCTATGTACCAGATACCCTAGAGGGATTGATAGAACACACCTCAGAACTACGTTGGTTGTCTGTGAAGGGTGGCGGTGTAGGTGGCCACTGGGGTGAAGTTCGTTCTGTTTCTGACATTGCTCCAGGCCCAATACCATTTCTTCACACTGTTGATGCAGACATGATTGCATATCGTCAAGGTAAGACTCGTAAGGGGTCATATGCAGCCTACATAGATGTTTCTCATCCTGACATCACAGAGTTTTTAAACATTCGTATACCAACAGGTGACGTAGGCCGTAAATGCCTTAATATACACCACGCAGTTAACGTCACAGACGACTTTATGGAATCAGTGGACTTAGACCTAGATTGGAATTTAATCGACCCTAACGACAATACAGTTCGTGCTACAGTCAAAGCAAGAAAGTTATGGGAGTCGATATTAGAGACACGATTTAGAACTGGTGAACCATATGTGAACTTCATTGATACTGCAAATCGTCATTTACCACAGACAATGAAAGACAATGGATTAAAAATACATGGGTCTAACTTATGCAACGAAATACATTTACCAACTTCAAAAGATAGAACAGCGGTTTGTTGTTTATCATCTCTAAATTTAGAGACCTATGACGAGTGGAAGGATACTAATATTGTTCCTGACTTAATTCGTTTCTTGGATAATGTGTTAGAGTTTTTTATACAAAACTGTCCAGACACAATGTCAAGAGCAAGATACTCTGCACAACAAGAAAGATCGCTTGGTTTGGGTGCTATGGGTTTACACTCACTTTTACAAAAACATCGTATACCATTTGATTCAGAGGAAGCAAAGAAATTAAATAAAGAGGTATTTCGTAATATTAAATCAAAGGCTGTTATGGAAAGTGTTCGTTTGGGAACTGAAAAAGGTGAGTGCCCAGACATGAAAGGAACAGGTCGTAGAAATTCACACTTACTTGCCATTGCTCCAAATGCAAATAGTTCTATGATTGTTGGTTGTTCTCCATCAATTGAACCACATAAAGCAAATGCGTACACCCATCGTACAAGGGCTGGGTCACATCTTATACAGAATATCTATCTTCGTGAGGAACTAGAAAAGGTAAATATGGATACACCAGAAATTTGGACTTCCATCATCACAAATGGAGGTTCAATTAAACATCTAGATTTTTTAGATGACCACATCAAAAACGTATTTAAAACAGCAATTGAAATAGATCAAAACGTAATCATTGAGTTGGGTGGTGATAGACAAAAGTATTTGTGTCAAGGTCAATCACTTAACTTATTTTTCCCAGCTGGGGCCTCAAGAAAATATCTTCATGATGTTCACATGAACGCATGGAAACAAGAATGTAAGGGTTTATATTATTTGAGAACAGAAACATCTAATCGTGCTGAAAATGTTTCTGAAAAAGTGAAATTAAACAAACTTAAAGATTACACTGAGTCTCAAAGTCAAGAGGACTGTGTAAGCTGTCAAGGTTAGGAGAATCATATGAATGTACAAATTTATACTAAAACAGACTGTCCTTTTTGTGTTGAGGCAAAACAATGGTTTTCACAATTTAACATAGATTACGTTGAACACTGCATGGACAATGAAGAAGAACGTCTTGCATTTTTTCAACGAATCAATCACAGCCAAGAGCAACTAGGTATGAAATTACCACAGATCAATACTGTTCCACAAGTTTTTATTGGCGGTGAACGTATTGGTGGGTACACTGAGTTATTAAAAAAACAAGAACACATTTTAAAACAAAGAGGTGGTAGTCTTACATCAACATCACAAACATACAAACCATTCTTCTATCCTTTTGCGGTTGACTTAACAGTACGTCATGAAAAGGCACATTGGATTGAAGATGAGATTGATCTATCAGAAGATATGACAGATTGGAAAACAAACAAAGTAACCGAAGTTGAGAAAGACTTTATTACGAACATACTTAGATTGTTCACACAGTCAGACGTTGCTGTAGGTCAAAACTATTATGATCAATTCATACCACGTTTTAAGAACAATGAAGTACGAAACATGTTGGGTTCATTTGCATGTCGTGAGGGAGTACATCAACGTGCTTATGCATTACTCAACGATACGTTGGGTCTACCTGATGAAGAATATCATGCCTTTTTGGAATACAAAGAGATGGCAGACAAAATTGAATTCATGCAGAAATCTGATGTATCCACACACAGTGGTTTAGCACACGCATTAGCAAAATCTGTATTTAATGAGGGTGTTGCTTTGTTTGCATCATTTGTGATGTTACTTAACTTTCAAAAGTATGGAAAGATGAAAGGTATGGGTAAGGTAGTGGAGTGGTCAATTCGTGATGAGTCTATGCATGTTGAGGGTAACTCAAAACTATTTAAAGCATTTTGTGCAGAACATCCAAGACTTGTCAATGACGAATTCAAAAAAGAAATCTATATAATGGCAAAGGACATTGTAAAACTAGAGGATAAATTTATTGATCTTGCTTATGGTATTGGTAATATCGAGGGTCTAACGTCAGAGGAAGTAAAACAATATATACGCTACATAACAGATCGTAGATTACTACAGTTAGGATTAAAGACAACATTTAAAGTCAAGAATAATCCACTACCATGGCTTGAGTGGATATTAAATGGTGCAGACCACACAAACTTTTTTGAGGGGAGAGTCACAGAATATGAGGTGGCAGGTCTGACAGGCACATGGAGTGACGCTTACACAAGGACAGTTCAATGACAAAAACAAGAGTAACTTGCATAAATTGTGATGCAGATTTTGAAATCTCCCATGATATGAATGATAAATACTCTGTAGAGTATTGTCCATTTTGTGGTTCTGAGATTGATGACTTTGAAATGGACGAGTTGGAGGAATTAGATAATGAGGAATGGTAGTGAAAACACAAAGTGCAAAAGCAAAGGGTCGTAGATTACAACAGTGGTTTCGTAATTTACTTATAGAAAAACTAGAAATACATCCAGAGGACATAGAATCTCGCTCAATGGGAGCGAGTGGTGAAGATTTAATCATGGCAAGAGCTGCTAGAGAAAAGTTTGACTACTCAATAGAGTGTAAAAATGTTGAAAAATTAAATGTTTGGGAGGCTTACGAACAAGCAAAATCAAATTCTGGTGATTACGAACCTATCGTAATCATGAAGAAAAATGGTAAAACGCCACTGGTTGTGCTTGATGCTGAGTATTTTGTCCAATTACATGAATAAAATAATTACACACTGGTTATTTCCACTTGTCACAGTTATACTTTTATTCGTACTACACATTCAAGACCCTGCTATCACAGAGATAGCACGACTAAAACAGTTTGACTTACTTCAACAGTCAGACAAACCTACAGTATCAAAGGACATTGGCGTTCTTGTAATAGATGAATTGTCTATCGAGAAGTATGGTCAATGGCCATGGAAACGTGATGTTCTTGCAGATATTATTTGGAAACTTAGAGAAGATGGTGCTGGTGTTATTGTATTACCAATACTATTCTCTGAGGAAGATAGACTAGGTGGTGATGATGATCTTCAACAAGCACTTCAAGATAACTACGTTGTCATAGCTCAAACAGGAACAAATCAAATCAACAAAAATGCAGTCTCTCGTGGAGTTGCAAAAATAGGCCCACAACTTCCAGAGTTGTCTTACTGGTTATATAAGTGGAATGGAATGTTAGGCCCAATACTAAATTCAGATGGTGTTGGTGTAATTAACACTGTTCCAGAGATTGATGGTGTTGTTAGACGACTACCTTTGCTTATGGCATCACCTCATGTCGATAATGATATGAATGTCGCTTATGAAATTTATCCATCAATTCCTGTTGAGGTCATGCGTGTTGCAACAGGACAAACAAGTTATCAGGCAAAAGCAAATATTGGTGGTATTGAAGCTATTCGTGTGCCAGGCTTACCAATTATTAAAACAGATCAGAACGCAAGAATTTGGTTGAGATGGAACAAAGTGTTTGAACAGAAAACTGTTGCAGCTGACGATTATAAAGATTTTGAAGGAAGAACAGTTATTATTGGTGTAACTGCTGAAGGACTAGGTGGTTTTGTAGCATCACCAACAGGTGAGAGATACGCACATGACGCAATGGCTACAGCATTACAAACAGTTCTAGATGGTGAACACATACAACGACCCTACTGGGCAAAAACTGTTGAAATACTTTCGACTTTAATTCTAGGTATACTTATTGTTTTAATTGCACGATTTACTCCATACAGTGTAATCGGTTTAAGTATGATCGCATTTGTGAGTGGACTGATTTATCTGACACAATATGTTTGGGCGAATCATTTATATTTACTTGATGTCACCATGCCAATCACTGTGATTGTACTGGTAGGTCTACATGCAATCTTTAATCGTTTCATATTAGAGTTTAAACTTAAACAACAAATCAAGAAACAGTTTGAACACTATCTTGCACCATCAATGGTTGCAAAACTACAAAAGAATCCTGAGTTACTTAAACTTGGTGGTGAAACAAAAGTCATGACGTTTATGTTTTCTGATATACGAGGATTTACACCTATCTCTGAAAAGTATAAAGGTAATCCAGAAGGATTGACAAAACTCATCAATAGATTTTTAACACGCATGACTGACGTAGTAATCGCAAATGGTGGAACGATTGATAAGTTTATGGGTGACTGTATTATGGCATTTTGGAACGCACCTCTTGACACACCATTTCACGAACAAGCTGCATGTAAGACTGCGTTAGAGATGCTAGAAGAATTAGCAAAATTAAATAAAGAGTTAGAACAAGAAGGTTTACCCACAATCAACATTGGCATTGGTATAAACACAGGTGATGCTCTGGTAGGTAATATGGGTTCAGAACAAAGATTTGATTATTCGGTGATAGGTGATGATGTAAACCTTGCAAGTCGATTAGAGAGTAGCTCAAAGGAACTTCAAACTACTCTTGTCATCGGTGAGAAAACAATGAAAAATGTGGACTGCTACAAGTTTGAATCACTAGGTACAATTAAAGTAAAAGGTAAGACAGAGAAAATTAAAGTCTATACTATTCAGCAATCTGCTGTTGTGTCATCGTAGCTGCACAACCCATTTCTTTCATACACATCATTTTAAAATCCATTGAAGTGCCATCACTTTGTAAAATGTTTAGTTTTACATCAATTCCATCTGATTGACTGGTATAAGAATTACCTTTACCATATTGTGTAATACTTAATTCAAAATTATCACCATAGTGAAAAACAGAAACCTCATTGTTATCGTCACTAATCGACACGTTGGTCGATAAAAATAGAACTGCTCCCATCACCCAAGCGATAGTCGTAGTATTCAAAGTCGCCTTGTAAAAAGTCAATGGTATATCCTCCTTGTGTGCTTAGTTTAAGTTTATAGTATTGTCCATTTCCATAATCATATCTTTCTAATATCCAAAACCCACCATCAATTTCTAGTGATGTTCCTGTCTCAGAGTTAAAACCTTCATCTTCAAAACTTAACAAGAATTCTTGCTTTGAAAATTCATTTCTTAGTAAAGCTGCAAGAGCTCGATTAATTTGTTCCATGATGTCAACAAGTAACTCACCCAAATAAAATTGAGTATTATCAAGTTCTGTTTTCCAGATCATTTCAATGGTATCATCTAAAGGATTAGATTCTAACACATCAAAGTCTAAAAAGTCAATACCCATCAAGTCTGCAAACTTTTTCTTTTTTAGTTCTTGATTATATGAACCATCTTCATCGGCTGGTTCTGCTTTACGAATAATTAGCATATTATTCATGTCAGATTCACTCAACTCCAAAACAACAGGTGGACTTGGTGGTGTACCAGATGAGGATACCACAGTTGTTTGAAATGCTTGATTCATAATTACTTGACCAACATCACTTTCAACAACAATCTCACCAACCACACACATTCCAGATGTATCACAACTTGGTAGGAGAGTGATCATAGAGCCACCAATTTCATCAACAATCATAGCAAAGTCTGTTCCACGAATACCAATTGTTGCACTTGGTGTGCTTACAGTTACGTTTTGTTTTGAGTTTTTTGCAATTTG
>Ga0114933_10004894_pt1 | contig 12331 bp, 18 predicted proteins | sample 4SBtaG_FD_89691 | JGI IMG/M metagenome (GOLD analysis project Ga0114933, IMG submission 89691) | Deep subsurface microbial communities from Kolumbo volcano to uncover new lineages of life (NeLLi) - 4SBTROV12_W25 metaG | ecosystem: Environmental > Aquatic > Marine > Volcanic | place: Kolumbo...
TATCTATTTGAACAGATTATCTGATCTTCTTTTTGTTTTAGCAAGAATGAGTAACAAAATAAAAGATGTATCAGACGTTGTTTGGAAGCCATAAAAACGGTTTTATTCGAATTGATTTGATTTGTGGTATGCCGAGGTAGCTCAGCCTGGGAGAGCACCACGCTGAAGACGTGGCTGTCGCGCGTTCAAATCTCGCCCTCGGCATTTTCTCATATTTTTTGGCAGAACATAATGTTTTAATATATGAACGACCTGCTTTTTTCGATTAATTTGGTAAAAAAGAAGTCTGTCGCAAAAAAGGTGGCTCCAAAGAAGAGTACGACCACAAAGAAATCTGCCACATCAACTAAAACAAAAAAGAAACTAAAGTCTAAGAAAGCTGAAAATGATGAAGCATTGGATTCAGGAATTATAATCGTTGATGACAGTTTTGATGTTGACAAGTCACGTGTAAATGAAGAAAGACGTGCATATTTAGAAGAAGCAAGATCACAAGATGCATCAGAATAGTAAACCTGATATTCTGCTGTGTGTTATAATATGAGATGAAAGCATTATGTATGATTAGGGTTGAGCCAGGCCAAGTTGATAAAGTCCTTTCAGTTTTAAAAAGAAAAAGAAGAGTATCTAAAGATATTATGGTTGTATCTGGAAGAGCAGATATTTGTATAATATTAAACACATCAATTACTGATATTAATAAAATTGTAATTGATTTAAAAAATATTAATGAAATTGTTTCAACAGAAACACTGATTGAGGTGGAGGTAGATTTAGGTTGGTAAGAGCAATAATTCTAGTCAAATCACCAAAAAAATTAATCGCTGCACGATTACGTAAAATTAACTTAATTTTCGATTCTTTTCCTGTCAGTGGGCAGTTTGACGCAGTTGCAATAATTAGTGTAGACAATCTTTCTGAAATTAAAGACATTACAACAGAAATTCAATTAATTTCAGGTGTGGAACGAACTGAGACAATGATTGAGGTTTAGTAAAAGATTTAACGGTTTATTGAAAATGAGTTTATATGAATATTAAAAGAATTGGCAATGTTATCTTAGCAGTAAAAGATCTAGACACATCTATCAAATTCTATAATGATATACTGGGAATGCCAATAAAGAATGAGCGTAGAAATTGGGTTGACCTAGGTTCAACTGGTGCTATCTTAAGTTTGCATCCTGCGTCTATCACTGCACCACATAGTGGAACTTCAATAGATAATGGTGTTCTAATTGGTCTCACAGTAGGTGACCTAAATTCTGCTATTGAAGAATTAAGAGAGAAGGGCGTAAAAATTTATCGTGAAATACAAGAACGTGATGCTGGAAAAAATGCAATTGTTTTAGATCCTGATGATTATATGATTTCATTGTTTGAACCTAATTTTTCACAAGATAAAGATAAACAAACAGGTGGATATGTAGGGTTTACTCCTCAGTAGATATTTTTCTAATTTTTTCAATTATAGATTTACTTGGAATAGATTTTGGACCAAATGTGACATAATAGATCACATTATTATTATAATATAGAAGTATGATGACTTTTTTATGATTAAAAATCATATAATTTGCCTGACCTATAGAAGACAATGATTTTTTTCTGAGTTTTATTACTGTTGCAATAGCAAAAAATTCTTTACGAACTTGACTTGGTGAAAATAATGGTTTAGTTCCAGAATTGATTTTTCCAGCAAGCGTTCTTCCGTGTAAATTGATTATTCCAACATAGCGAACTGATTTAGAAACCTTAGAAATTTTTTCACATTTTGTCTTGTATCTGACTAGTGAGGAATTCCATTTACTAATATCAGATTTTTTCATATAATATGGGCAAAATAATCAATTAATAAACAAGTCGAAAAATTAAAGCAAATATGAATAATTCAGATATTCTTAGTAATATTATCAAAATGCAAGAATCAATTGCACAGAATTATCTTGAGAGTAAGGAGAGATTTTTTTTAATAAATATTTCAGATAAAATTAGGAACAATCCAGATATTCAATTGACTAGTGACGAAATCCTATTCTTGGAGAAAATTTTTAAAAAATATCTTAAATTTATTGGTTAATTACTATTTTTTGTTAGATTTCATGTCTAATTGTTTTTTTAATTCTAGATTTTCTTTTAGTAGTTTATCATTCTCTTCTTTCAATGTAAGAAGAGAATTTTCTCTTGAAAATAATGGGTGACCAGGAGGAAGAACATTAGTATTCATTTTGATTAATGAGTTTGCCTTATCCCTAAACATTTGATTGTAATCTTGTAATTTTGGCAACATTGATTCGCCTTTAGCCACAAATTCACTCTTAATTTTTTGTGAATTATTAATTCCTGATGGAGGGGCACTATTTGGTGGATATCTAATTCCGTCAGATGAGACGTTTTCAAGAAATCCCTTATGCTGTCGATTTTTCAAGTCATCCATGGGGTTCTACTTTTTTTACCATATTTCTACTTTATTCGTAGATATAGTACCTAAAACTAACTATGGTTCATTTTTTATCAACTAGTTCTGATCGTTAATCAACTAGTTCTGATCGGTGATCATTATAGCGATCTAAATATTTGGATCTGACATGAAATTCGAGACAGAAAAAAAGTGTATGAAATGCCATAAACGTATTCATGATAATGAATTACATAAAATTGTAATGTATGTTATTGAAGAACAGTTTACTGAACATCATTATGAACATGTTGAATGTCCTGAAAATTTTACAGTTTAGTTTTTGATGCATACACTGGATATAATTTACCGGTGTGTCTGTTTCGATAATTCCAACTACCTTCATCCCAAACTTTTAGGTCAAAGTTTTTTTGTGTGGTTGGATGTATTTTGTTAAAAATATCTTCTCCAATCATAATTTGTTGTGGCTTTGCTTTATTTTGGACCTTTGCGGCAATATTCATTACAGGACCTAACAGATCTACATGCGCTCTGATTTTATCTTTACCATAACGCATAACCATACTTTCACCATAATCTATACCAATTTTGATATAAAGATCTGGATAGTCATAGTTGTTTAAGATTGGGTTTATTCCCTCTTCAATTATTTTTATCATATTTTGTGCACAGCTAATTGCATTATCAGATGCCATCAATGCACTTTTATGAATAAAATAACCTATAACTGCATCTCCTACAAATTTTAGTGTGTAGCCATTATGTTGTTTTACAGCTATAGCCATTTCTTGTGCAAATGAGCTTACAATCATTGCAACTTTCTCTTCTGGCAAAGACAATGACATGTCTGTAGAACCTACTAGGTCCACAAACATGACAGCCATTGGAATTTTCTCATTGACATGTTCTCTTAAAAATTCATCTGACTCTGAAATAATTCCATAATATTCTGCACCGCCTTGTTTGATTGCCTTCCAAATTCTTTTTTGTGTTTCTAGAATCATTGTTTCTGAATCAAGTGTTTCTCCTGATCTCTTACCAAGCATCATATCTACAATGTTAGATGTTGATGGTGATTGATATTTTGGCTCTTTTTCTGTTTCAGACTCTTTATCACTTTCAATTTCTATATTATTAGTTTCATTACCTGTAGCGGCAGCTAATAATTTTTCATATTTTTTATCAATTTCGGCTCTAGCTTCATCATCATCACTCATATGATCACATTTATTCTAAGGGGAAATCTGTATTACAACTTTTGCATTTACCTCGTTTTCCATTATATTCAGAACTAAAATAAATGGTAATTTTACCTCTACAATGCTCACATGGTATAGAATCAGACTCCATTATTATCAAGACTTTTTTGTGAAAACATAAGGGGTAACAAATGGTTGGTCCATAGTCCAATATGTAGGAAGGTTGATTGTCTTAGTAGTTTTTAGGTTGAATTTTCTAGTTGTTATATTCCAACCATAATCTGACTGATTTTTGTCAAATTTTCGTTTTGCCAGACTGCCGGTTAATGCAAAACATGACGTATTTTGTAATTCTGATATGTTTAAAATATTTTTGATGATTGAATCAGCTAGCATTTCACCATTTTCAGGCAATCCACCAATAAAAAAAATTGGGCTATAAAGATTTAATTTATTATAATCAACTAAAGTTGCATCATCATTAATTACCTCAAAATCAATTGGAATACGTTTTGCAATATCATTTTGTAAGTTTGAAAGCTGCTCATCAATTTCTATTGAATATGACTTTAAACCAAGAATTTTTCCACAAAATGCAATTCTTCCATCACCAGAACCTACATCAACTAATTCGGAAAATCCAATACTTTTGGATTCTAACGCAAGAAAATATGCAGAAAGCATCCAAGTTGGATAAAACGGTGCATAGCTTGTATCATGTTTTATACTATTAATCCAAAATTGGTTCAAGTCACCTTCAAACACTCTACATTTTATTCCACACATTTCAACATCAATTGAATCATAATAGATTGGATTATTCTCCATAAATTGATGTAAAAGTGATAAATGACTCTCATCTATTGGTAAAAAATCACTTTTATTTTTAGGAAGTATTTCTTGAATGTGACTTTTTCCCGTGTATGATTTAACGAATGTGTCTTTTATTTTAATAATATTTTCTGAAATTAAACTCATACTTACATAAAATTTAAGGGAGTATATGAAAGAAGATTATGCGAATAGGTTCAAAATCAGAAAATGAGTTTTTCTTGAAATTAAACGAGAGAAATGAAATAATTCAAGAAAATTTTCTAAAATTAATTAGTAATGCAACTAAAACAGTTGATACAAAAGTAATGCTTGGTGACAGTACTGTAAAAGATGTAAACACATTTGATCCAAAAAATGTTGAGAGTTTGTTTAACAATGTAATAAATTCACTAAACGATTGGGAATCCCAAGGAATTTCATATTCATATAATGATGATGTTAGACGGATTTTTACAAAGTTAGAAGTAAGAGAGAATAATTACGTTATTTCAATGCATGTTTCCCTACAATTTCATGTTTTATTATACTATAAACCACTTCAAAAAGTAATAGATCTTCAAAAAGAATTATCTGAAAATATTGATAAGACAGGCACATCAGATTCAAAATATACTGATGAGGGAAATAAAATAATTCTACAAAAACTTCAAGATTTAGGTTATGATAAAATCAATGAACAAAATCTTTTTGAATTATTTTATAATGATGAGAATCTTTCCAAGATCCTATCAGAAAAAATTGAGGGCAGTCAAGAAAATGAAATAATAGAATTAAACAATAGAAAAAAGGATTTGTTAAATGAATTAGATGATTTACTTTTGGAAACTTTTCAGACTAGTTTGGTTCTAATTGATGAGCAAAGATTAGTTAATGGTGAAGAGGGATGTCTTTGTAATATTGATTTAGAACATATAGAAAATAATTCAAAACAAGGTCTTTTTGATCTTGATTCACTTGATAAACAATCACAAGAAAAAATTGAGACTAGAATAAATCAGATTTTTGGTGCATTAGATACCTAACGCCCAATTTTTCAAATACATTTAAAACAGAAACAAAAATTGACACATTTTATGACCATTTCATATGCCGATATAGAAGAAGCTGAGAAAGCACAAAGCGATGTTATAAGAAAAACGTCACTTACATTTTCACAGACATTTAGTAATATGACTGGTTCTCAAGTTTATCTCAAAAATGAATATGAGCAAAAAACTGGTTCATTTAAGATACGTGGGGCATATTACAAAATTAGTTCATTGAGTGATGATGAAAAGAAACATGGTGTTGTTGCAGCGTCAGCAGGAAATCATTCACAGGGAGTCGCATTTGCGTCATCACTAGAAAACATATCATGTACAATTGTAATGCCAAAAAATGCATCACCTGCAAAAATTGCTGCTACACGTGGATATGGTGCAAATGTAGTTTTAGACGGATTAACATATGATGAATCATGGGCTAAAGCACAAAAAATTTCAGAAGAAACTGGTGCTACAATTATTCATGCATTTGATGATCAAGATATAATATCTGGCCAAGGTGTCATAGGATTAGAAATTTTAGAACAACTTCCTGATGTAGATGAAATTTATGTCCCAATTGGTGGTGGTGGGCTTGCTGCAGGTATTATTACAGCAATAAAGGAAAAAAAACCAAGTGTACGAATTATTGGTGTTGAATCAAAAGCTTTTCCAGCAATGAAGCGCTCAGTCGAATCTGGTCATGTAGAAACAATAGATGGTGGATTGACTATTGCAGATGGTATATCAGTCAAAACCCCAGGGAAAATAACTTTTGACATAATCCATAAAGGAATTGATGATATTGTTACAGTAGATGATTCTGATATTATCAAAACTATGTTTCTTTTAATGGAGCGAACAAAAGCTGTAGTAGAACCTGCTGGTGTAGTAGGATTAGCATATCTTTTAAGCAAAAAACCTGCAGAAGGCAAAAAAGTTGTTCCTATTTTGTGTGGTGGAAACATTGACATGTATCTTTTAGGACAAATTGTTGCTAAAGGGTTAACAAACATGGGAAGAATGGTAAGAATTCTGATTACATTAAAAGATAAGCCTGGAGCATTAAAAGAAATTGTAGATGAAATTTCATCATTAAGTGTAAACATAGTCGAAGTGATACATGACAGGCTAAGTTCAGGTATTAATGCAGGTACCGTAGGCGTAACATTAAGCCTAGAAACTGAAAATCAAGAGCAAGCTGATAGATTAATTTCACATCTAAAAGAGAAAAATATACAATTCAAACTACTTGAATAGTTTATTTGAATTTCTTTTTTACAAATTTTGCTAGACCCAGTTTTTTTAATTCATCAGATTCTTTAAGCACTGAAGAATGTTGATCAAATTTATGCTTCTTCAGTTTATTTCTTATTGTTGAACTATCATTTGCTAGAATTTTTAATGCGTATATAGCTGCGTTTGCTGCCTTGTTAATCCCTACTGTAACAACTGGTGAACCAGTAGGCATTTCTGAAATAGATAATAAAGAATCTAAACCACCAAATGCTGAAAATTTACTAGTGTTAGATTTTTTCACTTGTTTATCATTGTATACTAAGATTGGAACACCAATTACAGGAACTACTGTATGTGATGCAATCATCCCTGGTAAATGAGCCGCACCACCTGCTCCTGCAATAATCACTTTAAATCCAGAATCTTCTGCATGTTTGGCATATGTATCAAGCCTTGATGGTGTTCTATGTGCAGAAATTATTTGATCTTCATGTGAAACTTTGAATTGATCTAATATTTCTGCAGCACTATGCATAATTCTACTATCAGAACTTGAGCCCATTATAATTCCAACAATGCCTTTTTTAGCCATATATTTTGAATACAAATGGCATTTTTAATAGTTTCAATTTTTCCGAAACTATTTGTAATTGAACTGTTGTTTTTCCTTATGGGTAAAATACTTGGAATAATTGGTGGAGGTCAATTAGGCATGATGCTTACAGAGGCTGCCAATAATATGAAATCAGAAATTTCAAATGTAATAGTGTTGGATCCAACAAAAAATTGCCCTGCATCAAAAGTTGGTGCTGAACAAATAGTTGCTGATTTTAAAGATGCATCTGCCATCAAGGAACTTGCAAAAAAATGTGATATAATCACATATGAGATTGAGTCTGGTGATAGCCAAGTTTTGAAAAGTTTAGAAGAAACATGTGAAATTAATCCATCACCAGAAACACTTGAAATCATTCAAGATAAACTAGTTCAAAAAAAATTTCTGGCCAAAAATGATATCCCAGTAGCAGAATTCAGAGAGATTACATCAAAAGATGAATTAGAATCAAAAATTAATGAATTTGGACTTCCAGTTTTACTAAAAACAAGAACAGGTGCATATGATGGTAGAGGAAATTTTAAGATAAGTACTTTAGATCAAATACCTGAGGCATTACAAGTTTTTGAGGATCAGTCCCTTATGATTGAAAAATTCGTTGATTTCAAAATGGAAGTATCGGTAATTGCATCAAGAAGTACATCAGGAGAAATTAGAACCTATCCACTGGTTGAAAATATGCATAAAGACAATATTCTTAATATGACAATTGCACCTGCAAGAACTGATGAGACAATTTCAAAGAATGCAGAAAAAATAGCTCATAAAACAATGGAGGTTTTACATGGAGCAGGTGTTTTTGGAATTGAGATGTTTGTCACAGATGATAATCAGATTCTAATCAATGAAATTGCTCCTAGAGTTCATAACTCAGGCCATCATACACTACAATCTAGTACAACTTCACAATTTGAACAACATCTTAAAGCAATTCTAGGATTGGAATTGGGCGATACAAAATTAATCTATCCTACAATAATGTACAATATTCTAGGCCCAAAAGATTTCATAGGTAGATACAAACTTCCATCAATAGATTTGGAAAACACATTTCTAAAGATGTATGGTAAATTGGAATCAAAGCCACAAAGGAAGATTGGTCATGTCAATTTAGTTGATAAGAGTGGTTTAGGAATGGCAAAATTGCTAGAGAATGTTGATATTTTATCTAACTCGATTAAAATAGTGCCAGAATAATTCATTTAGCAAAATTCATCTAATGCTTTATTAATACTTGATTTCTCATTTCAAGCATGGCATTAAAAGCAGCATTAATCATAACAGGAATTGCAATAGGATTGTTAATTGCTTATGGTGCTGATGTTGCAGTATCAATGGGTAATGAAGCAAAAGAAGGATTTTTACCATTAAATGACATGCAAAGAGGAATTGGATTAGGTGCACCAGCATTAATTTTGCCAATCATAGGATTTTTCATTTCATTAAAGGAACCATCAAAAGGATTAGGGATAATGATAATTATTGCCGGAATTTTAATTATAATTGGAGGAATTGCAGTAGTTGCAAATCCATCCCCAGAAAGTGCAGATAGAGATCCTGTAGGTTCAGTTGTCATGCTTTTTGCACCAGCAATAATACAACTTGCACTTGGTGCTGTCAAGATTAAAAAATCCTAGATTTAATTCAATTTATGGCTATTTGCAAGAAATGTGGAATGAAAGTTAAAAACGGTTATGACTGTGAGCACACAAACTTTGACGAATATTGTAAAGAGTGCTATACTGAACTACATTACTACATGACCGAGAAGGAAAACATTGAGTGAATTACAAGTCATAATACAATGGATTTCTGAGTTATTATCAGATTATCTTTATCTTGGCGTATTTCTGGCTGCATTAATTGAAACAATTATTCCACCTATTCCAACAATGGCAGTTTTTCCCACTGCAGGATACATTGCATCACAAAATGGTTTAGGTCTTGGCGAAGTTTTTTTACTTGGAATTGTAGGTGGGATTGGCGCTTCAATAGGTTCTAGTGTGATATACTTTATTGCACTAAAACTTGGCAGAGCTGCATTACTAAAATATCTAAAAAGAGTCAAAGTATCAGAAAAAAAACTTGAGCGTGTTGAAAAATGGTTTCAGAAATATGGTGACAAGGCAGTTTTGTTTGGAAGAATGGTACCCGTATTTAGGGAAATGATCTCAGTTCCAGCTGGTCTACTAAAGATGAGAATTCAAAAATTTCTAATTTATACATTATTAGGCTCATGTGGTTGGAGTATTACAATGATAATGATTGGATATTACTTTGGTATAGCAACATTCGAGATGATATGAATGATCAAATAAGTTTTAATCCAGAAACAAAAATTGAGACATATGAAAGCATTGATTTTAGCAGGTGGTAGAGGTAAAAGACTACGTCCTATAACTGACAAAATTCCGAAGCCTCTTATTTTAATTAATAACACACCATTAATTGAACGTAGTATAAAATATCTCAAGAAATTTGGAATTAATGATATTATAATTTGTAGTGGGTATAAATCAAAACAAATAGAGAATTTTCTTAAAAAAAAGAAAAATTTCAATTGTAAAATAGAGTTTTCAATAGAAAAAACACCATTAGGGACAGCAGGAGCTATTAAAAAAGCAACAGAAAAAATTTCGGATGAATCATTTGTTGTGATAAATGGAGATGTAATTACTAACATAAATTTAAGAAAAATTCTAAAAAAACCTAACACGATTGCTGCTAATGAATTAAAAACAAAATTTGGGACGATGGAAATTAAAAATTCAAAAATAACTGCATTTAATGAGAAAACTGACGTTGAAGATATCTGGATGAATCCAGGAATCTATCATCTAAGTTCTGATATAAGAAGAATTCTTCCAAAAAAAGGTAGTTTAGAAAGTTTAGTTTTCCCTAAACTTGCAAAAAAGAACTTATTGTTTACAGTTAAATTTAAAAACGCACTTTGGCATTCAATTGATTCTCATAAAGATATTGAATTATGCTCAAATGATATTAAATCAAAGAAATACTCAAAATTTTTCAAATATTGATTATAATGAGATTATCATACAGTTTGGGCTCACTTTTAACAGTTAATCAAATTTTACACTGTGCTAAAAAACTAAATCAAGTTAAACCAGATGTAATATGGATCCCTGAAACTTGGGGCATGGAAAATTTTTCTATGCTATCCGCATCTAGTTCAGTAAATAATTTCTCTAAAATTGGTTCATCAATAATCAATATCTATTCTAGAAGTCCTACTCAAATCGCAATGGGGGCAGCCACAGTTGACACAATATCTAATGGAAGATTGATTCTTGGGTTAGGAACAAGTAGTAAACCAATTATAGAAAACTTTCATGGTGCAAAATTTGTTAACCCTCTTCAAAGAATGAGAGAATATGTGGAAATAATCCGATTATGCATGTCTGGAGAAAAAATTAATTATACTGGGCAGTTATTTGCACTTAAAAATTTTTCATTTTTAATAAAACCATCTAGAAGAAATATTCCAATTTATTTGGCTGCAGTGAACCAAAAAATGATTGAATTGACATGGGAAATTGGTGATGGAGTAATTTTTTATTTACGGCCAAAAAATGAGATTAAAGTTACATTAAAAAAAATGCAAGCCAAACGGAAAATTGATTCAACATTGCAAATAATTACATGTGTAGATAAAAATTCTGAAAAAGCAGTTGAACGTGCAAAGAAAACAATCGCATTTTATATTTCAGTTGGGGAGATTTATCGAAATTTTCTTGCTAATAATGGCTATAAAAACGAGATAGAAAATATTTATGATGAATATATTAAGTCAGGATTAAAAAATAACTATAATTCTGTGCCTGACAGAATGGTAAAAGATTTGTGTATTTGTGGAACACCAAACGAAGCATCACAACAATTAAACGAATTTCAAGAGACAGGAATAGATTTACCTATTATTCAATTTAATCCAATTGATGACGTTGAATCATCATTTGATTTGTTAATAGACACATTTGGTGATAGTAATTGAAAAAAATTGGGATAGCAGGATATGGAAGTACAAAATTTTCAAAAAATGAAATTCCTATTGAAGAATTACTAGTAGAATCTACAAAACAAGTATTTCAAACAACATCTAATTTATCACAGAATTTAATTGATGGTGTAATAGTTTCCACTAATGATAATTCCAAATATCTTGGTGCAATTATTTCAGAACGTGTAGGAATAAAACCAAAAATTTCTCATACTATAGAACATCTTTGTAGCTCTGGAACAAATGCTGTAATCTCTGCATTTTCATATATTGCAGCAGGACTAGCTGATGTTATTTTAGTTACTGGTGGTGATGTGACCGGAAATCCAGGTCAAGTTTTAGAATGGGATCAATCTCGTGGTGAGTTAAATCACCCAATCTATTGGGGGTCAATGTTTACTAAAGCACATAAAAGAAAATTCAATACAACAGAAGAAGAATTAGCAATAGTGTCAGCAAAAAATCATAAACAGGCTATGGATAATCCCAATTCATATTCACATGAGCCTTATACAATTTCCCAAATTATGAATTCAAAAATAATTACTGATGATTTACGTATGTTAGATTGTTCATATCCATGTTCAGGCAGTGCATCAATTTTATTAGCATCTGAAGATATAATCAAAAAATTTACTGATACACCAATATGGATTTCAGGAATTGGGCAAAAAACAAACTCTGCAAGTTTTACAAAAAACGATCTAACAAATTTATCTAGCACAATTAGTGCATCCAAGGATGCATATGTAATGTCAGATACTAATTCTAGTGACATAGATGTGGCTGAAGTTCATGATGCATTTTCTGTATGTGAGTTAATGGCCGTAAAAGATTTAGGCCTAACAGCAGAATGTAGTTCAACTGAATTTATCAGAAATCTTTTCAATACTGGAGATAGAAAAATTAACCCACGTGGAGGATTAATTGGTGCTGGTCATCCTTTAGGCGCAACAGGGATATCACAAATTATAGAAATCACACA
>Ga0114933_10004897_pt1 | contig 12328 bp, 10 predicted proteins | sample 4SBtaG_FD_89691 | JGI IMG/M metagenome (GOLD analysis project Ga0114933, IMG submission 89691) | Deep subsurface microbial communities from Kolumbo volcano to uncover new lineages of life (NeLLi) - 4SBTROV12_W25 metaG | ecosystem: Environmental > Aquatic > Marine > Volcanic | place: Kolumbo...
AAGCATTGTTGATATATTACGAAGTTCTGGGAATATTAGCGACCAGGATCTTGTGACAATAGTTTATGGGTTAATGACAGGCGTTACAGGGACCACTAATGCGATGCAAGTCTTAGATATGAAGGAATATTTATCTAGTTAATAGGGTCCGAGGTGATATATTAAATTATGACTCGAGTTTTATTATTAGGAATGCTAATCTCTGTGTTTGTATTGGTAGGTTGTGACCAACAAACGGAAGTCGCGCAGGAACAAACAGAAACAGAACTCCTATCTCAATCCACTGTGATTCCAGATACTCCTGTTCCGAACACTCCTGTCCCTACTATCAAGCCTACTAAAATAGAGGCACCTAAAATTAAGAAGAAAGAATCTCAGTTACCCAAGCCGCCACAAGGAAAGAGTGATAAAAACCGCCCTACTCCTTCCTTAATGGTGAAGCAAAGCGATCGGATTAAGGCAGCAGCTTCTAAATATTCACTGGTTGGCAACATTCAATTTGAGCTAGATAACCCAGAAATTGTGACGATTGAACAAATGGATTCGGGGAGCATAGTTGGGCCCAGTGTAGTCCAGCTGTTAAATGGTCAATACCGTATGTACTTGCAGAGTAGACCCAAAGGGTATCCTAGATTGATAGACGGATATGACATAACTCATATAGTCAGCTTAATTTCAGATGACGCTATCAATTGGGAAATAGAACCAGGTGTTCGTATTGAACATGGGGGAGTTGACGATTTAGATTATCAGGCGGGAGAACCAGAAGCATTCATTGGGAAAGAAGATAAATATTATATGGCTTATACCGGTAGATATTTAGGTGTTGATGAAGGGAGTGGGAAAGACCAATTGATGCATCGGATACTATTTGCTACGTCAGCAGATGGATTAGAATGGACAAAAACAGGAACCCATTTTGCAGGTGAATTGAGAAACGATTTTGCTTCTAGTGCTGATGTTACTTTAATTGATGATGAATACGTAATTTACTACAGTGGAGGAAGGGCTATCGCTAGTACTACATCTGCTGATGGACTAAATTGGGAAAAAGGTTCTCTCCTTTTTGATTTTGGCCATGATTCAACTGTAGTGGAACACGAAGACAATTATTATATGTTCGTGAAAGTTCCAAAGGAATTCTATTATGAGAAGAATCCTGAGGTAGAGAAAGATATATTGGGTATGGTTATGTCCAAAGATGGAGTTAACTGGTCTAAGGAGTTTTATCAGGTTGTCGTGAATGACGAGCATGGCGATGAAATTCCGGTTTTTGAACTACAAGATCCGGGTTCAGTAACATTGCCGGATGGTTCTTTCAGAGTGTATTTGAATAGCAACAAAGGCGCGTCTATATATTCCATAAAGCCTTCTGAAGCTTTGCCGATTCCTTAGAAAGCTATTACGAAGTTATTATTACTGATAACGTACAATTAGAGTGTATTAGTTACGAATTCATCTAATAAATAGTAATTTATGGCTAATGTGTGTTTTGTATTCTAGTATTGTAACGAAATGAATGCTTGTGTAACATGAATGTATCTAGAAATTTATGGGAGGAATATTAATGCTTTTTCATATAACAAATCGGCATAATTACGAAACTTGTGGTGGCACTACAGGAAAATCTTTAACTCCTGAATACAATAGGTGGATAGAGGGAAATGATAAGGTTAAAGTGTTAGGTGTCTGGCCTTATAATCCTATGCATACTATTTTTGCAGTAGTTGAATCTGAAGATTACCAAGCCGTCTTGGATTTGACTAGCGACGCTCGCAAATCTGGTACATCCGAGATAGTTCCCGTAGTTGATGGCTTTGAGCGAAGACAAGCTCAAGGTTTCTGGGGGAAATAGATTAGCTGATAATTGGAAATGTTTTAGGAAGATGAGTGGCGCCACTTAGATGTTCATCTATACATCTAGCCACTTCTCTTCCTTCGGAAATTGCCCACACGACCAATGATTGTCCTCTTACCATGTCACCACCAGCAAACACATTTGGTACGCTGGTCATTTTATTTGAATCTACTTTGACGTTCCCGCGGTCGTCTAATTCGACTCCTAGTTGGTCTAACAATCCATTGTGTTCTGGATGTATGAATCCCATTGCCAAAAGTACTAATTCAGCATCTGTATCAAAAGTACTGTCAGGTACTTCGCTCATGTTATATCTACCATTTTCATCCGGAGCCCATTCGACTCGTACTGCTTGAAGCTTTTCTAATTTATCTTTACCAACGAACTGTTTGGTCAAAATGTTGTAGTCTCTGAGTCCGCCTTCATCGTGTGCAGGAGAAGACCGCAATACTCTAGGCCATTCAGGCCATGGATTTCCATCTGGTCTTTCTTCAGGAGGTTCTGGTAGTAATTCAAATTGGTGAACCACTTCAGCGCCTTGCCTAATGGCTGTGCCTAAGCAATCTGCACCGGTATCTCCCCCGCCTAAAATTATTACTCTTTTGCCTTCTGCATTGATCAGTTCATCCTTTGGGATTGACTGGCCTGATAGCAGTCTATTTTGCTGGGTAAGATATTCCATAGCAAAGTGAACGCCTTCTAAATTACGTCCCTCCACTGGTAGGTCACGCGCTTCGGTAGAGCCTCCGGTAAGGCAGATGGCATCGAAGTCATTAATTAGATTTTGGACGTCGTAATCCACTCCAACATTTGTGTTGGTTACAAAATTGATACCTTCTTTTTGCATTAAATCTATTTTTCTTTCAACAATATGTTTCTCTAACTTGAAATCGGGTATTCCCAACATCAGAAGTCCACCTATTTTCTCTGCTCTTTCATACACTGTTACGTAGTGACCTGCACGATTAAGTTGTTGTGCAGCAGCTAAACCAGATGGCCCTGATCCTACTACAGCGACTTTTTTACCGGTACGTTCTGAAGGAGGCTGAGGCTTTATCCAACCATTTTCATATCCACGTTCGGCTATTTCTTTTTCTATATATTCAATAGTGACTGGGTCATTATTTATGCTTAACACGCAAGCTGCTTCACAAGGAGCGGGGCATATTCTTCCAGTAAATTCGGGGAAGTTATTAGTGCTTAGTAGTACTTCTGTCGCTTTTTCCCAATTGCCTAGATAGACTTGGTGATTAAATTCAGGTATTACATTCCCCAGAGGGCATCCAGTATGACAAAACGGTACAGCACAATCCATGCATCTTCCAGACTGTTCTTGTATGGCCTGTTCACTCCAAGTTTCATAGAATTCATCATAATCATGAATTCTTGACCTTGGATCCCTTCGATCAGGCGGTTCTCGATTAAATTCAATAAATCCTGTAGGTTTTCCCATGCTTATCCTCTAGTAGCTTGTTCAGCTCTCTCTTCTAATACTCGCTTAAAGTCTCTAGGCATTACTTTTTTGAAATTCGATATTTCGTTTTTCCAATTGTCTAACAAGTGCGTGGCTTTTTCACTTCCTGTTTCCAATTTGTGATTGGATATTAGCTGCTTCAGGGTGTCTATATCTTCAGAAGAGGTTACTTCCTCTAGATCCGCTAGCCCTGTGTTGAATCTTGTATGGAAGGTTTTATCCTTGTCGTAGACATAAGCAATTCCTCCGCTCATACCAGCCGCGAAATTCCTACCTGTTTCTCCTAGTACAACTACGGTACCTCCTGTCATATACTCGCAGCAGTGATCTCCTACCCCTTCGATGACAGCTTTGCCACCACTGTTTCGGACAGCAAATCGTTCGCCCCCTTTGCCATAGATATAGGTTTCTCCTCCGGTGGCTCCGTACAGCGCGACGTTTCCGATTATGATGTTGTCTTCTGGTTTAAATGTGGAACTTTCTGGGGGTGCTATCGATATTTTACCTCCAGCCATTCCTTTAGCCAGGTAGTCATTTGTGTCGCCTAGCAGGTTGATTGTCACACCTTTGGACAAAAATGCTCCAAAACTTTGTCCTGCTGATCCGTTCAGTTTTATGTTTATAGTGTCTTCTGGTAATCCGTCATCTCCGTGCTTTTTAGCTATTTGACCGCTAAGCATAGCTCCGAAAGTACGATTGTAATTAAATATATCTAGTTCAACGGTTTTTGATTTCTTGTCATTGATACTTTCTTTAAAAACTTCTATCAGTTGTTTGTCTAGAGCATGATCCAAGCCGTGATCCTGATCATTGGTACAGTGTATTTCTACATTTTTGGCCGCTTTGGGCATATAAAGTAGTTTTGAAAGGTCTATTCCTGCCAGTTTTGGATGAATGTCTCCGATGTTTTCTTTTTGTTTGAGCATATCCATTCGGCCAACCATTTCGGCTACTGTTGCAAGGCCTAGGGAAGCCATTATTTCCCGGAGTTCCTCAGCTACAAAATAGAAATAGTTAATCAAATATTCAGGCTTTCCGGCAAACTTCTTTCTCAGTTCGGGATCCTGAGTAGCAATACCGACTGAACAAGTGTTCAAATGGCATTTCTTCAACATTATGCATCCATTGACTATTAATGCAGCGGTTGCTATCCCGAATTCTTCAGCCCCTAAAAGAGCAGCGATTGCGACGTCTCTGCCTGTTTTAAGTTGACCATCTGTCTGCACGACTATTCTACTTCGTAGATCATTAGCAACTAAAACTTGCTGCGTCTCTGCCAGTCCGATTTCCCATGGTGTTCCTGCATGTTTGATAGATGATTCCGGCGATGCACCAGTGCCACCATCGTGTCCACTTATTAATACAACATCACCGTGGCCTTTTGAAACTCCTGCAGCGATAGTTCCTACACCAACTTCTGACACGAGTTTTACTTGTACTCGAGCTTCCGGGTTGGCATTTTTCAGGTCATGTATCAGTTGAGCTAAATCTTCAATTGAATATATATCGTGATGTGGAGGCGGAGAAATTAATTCAACTCCAGGTGTAGTATTTCGTATTTTTCCTATGTAATCATCGACTTTGTGGCCAGGTAATTGCCCGCCTTCTCCTGGTTTAGCTCCCTGAGCCATTTTAATTTGTAGGTCAGTAGCGTTGATCAAATAATTAGGGGTTACTCCAAACCTTCCAGATGCTACTTGTTTAATAGCGCTGTTCCTAGAGTCACCATTTTCATCTAGTTGATATCTAACAGGATCTTCACCACCTTCACCGGTGTTACTGCGGCCCCCTATGCGATTCATTGCTATTGCTAGAGTTTCATGGGCTTCTCTACTAATAGATCCAAGCGATATTGCTCCTGTAGCAAACCTCTTTACGATTTCAGATGCTGGTTCTACGGAGTCTACTGAAATAGAGTTGCTAGAATTGTTAAAGTCTAGTAAGCCTCGAATTGTAGCGGCATAAAACGTCTGGTCATCAGCTAATTTGGAAAATTCTTTGTATATCTGCACGCTATTAGTTTTAGCTGCAAATTGAAGCTTTGAGATACTTTCCGGGTTCCATTGATGGAATTCCCCATTTCGTCTCCATTGGTATTGGCCGCCCATTTCTAGATCTCTATTAGCAGCGATTTCTGTATCAATAAATACAGAATTATGTCTTTCAATACTTTCAGTCTCAATCGTTTTGAGCCCTACTCCTCCAATACGAGAAGGAGTGCCTGTGAAATAAGCATCAACAAATTCGTCATCTAATCCAACAGCTTCAAATATTTGGGCTCCTCTGTAACTTTGTACAGTTGATATACCCATCTTTGACATAACTTTAAGAACACCTTTTTCAGCAGCCTTGATGTAGTTATGTTCTACCGTGGTGGGATCACTAGCTAGAATGTTTTGTTCTGACAAGTCTCTTACTGTTGCGATAGCGCCATATGGATTAATTGCACCTGCTCCGTAACCGATTAGGAGACACATATGCATTACTTCTCTTGGTTCACCAGATTCAATCACTAATCCTACTTTGGTTCTCAGTCCAGCTTTAATCAGCTCATGATGAGTGGCTGCTGTTGCTAACAGTGTCGGAATTGGAATCGCATTATCAGATATACCACGGTCACTCAATACGACTATGGAAGTTCCTGATTTAACTTCATTAATAACGATATTTCTAAGATCGGATATAGCTGTCTGTAGGTCTGAATCTACAGGGTTATAAAGCATACTAATAGTACTTGATGTGACGCCTTTGTCATTTAATTGTTTGATTTCTTGGAGCTGATCGTTGTCCAGAATTGGGGATTGTAACCAAAGTTGATTGCAATGCTCTGGAGTTTCCTCAAAAAGGTTTCTTTGTGCTCCTATGAATCCTGAGATGGATGTTACTAGTTCTTCTCTGATAGCATCCAACGGTGGGTTTGTAACTTGTGCGAATAATTGTTTGAAATAGTTGTAGAGAATCTGATGTTCTCTAGATAATATAGCCAGAGGTGCATCGTTACCCATCGAACCAATTGGTTCATATGCTGTATTACCCATAGGGGTAAGCAGCATTCTTATTTCTTCTTCTGTGTAACCGTAGATTTTTTGTGTCCTTAGAAGAGCTTCGCCGTTTAGGTTTGGTTGTGTGCTGGATACGCCTCCACTTAGTTCAATAGAGTTATCAGTTAACCAATTCGCGTACGGATTTGTATTAGACAAAGTTTCTTTGACTTCTTCGTCCCCTATGATTCTGCCTTCCTCTAAGTCTACTAAGAACATCCTGCCTGGCTGTAGTCTGCCCTTGGTTTCTATTTCAGATGGCTTTATGGATAATACACCAGTTTCTGAAGACATCACCAATTTCCCAGATTTTGTCACTGTGTATCTAAACGGGCGCAGGCCATTTCGGTCTAGAACAGCACAAATTCGTTTTCCGTCTGCTGCTACTATCATAGCCGGGCCGTCCCAAGGTTCCATTATGGATGCATGATACTTATAGAAGTCTTTCTTGTATTGGGGCATACTTTCGTTTTGCTCCCATGCCTCCGGTATCATCATCATCAAGGAATGGTCTAGTGTTCGTCCGGTCATCAACAGCAATTCTAAGCCGTTATCAAAAGATGCTGTATCACTAGCTCCTTCTGCAGTCACTGGAGATATTTCTCGAACATCATCTCCTAACACTTTAGATGCGAATTGAGGCTCCCTTGATTTCATCCAGTTGATATTGCCACGGACTGTATTAATTTCTCCGTTATGAGCTAAATATCTATATGGATGGGCTAGTTTCCAATGGCCTAAAGTATTGGTGCTGAATCTAGAATGGACTAATGCTAAAGCACTAGTAGTTGTGTCATTCTGTAGATCTAAGTAAAACTGATCCACTTGTTCTGAAAGTAAAAGCCCCTTGTACACTAATGTCATACTAGATAGGCTAGAGACATAGAAGTAATCTAATTGATCCTCAGGTAATCCCATGTTATTAATTTGAGATTCTATTTGTTTGCGTAAAACATAGAGTTTTTGCTCCAATGTTGTGATGTCTATGTCATTTTTATTTACTAAGAATTGCCATATACCAGGCTGAACCTTTCTAGCATCTCTACCAATTGCTTTCCCATTTGTTGGGACTCTTCTCCAGGTAATGATGGACATGTTCGCATTGTCCACAGTTTTATTAATTATTGCTTTGACATTTTCAGCTAAGTCTTTCTTAGGCGGAAGGAACACCATTCCAACTCCGTAATGTCCAGCTTCAGGCAGAGTGTAGTTATTGTCTTTGGAATCTTGTACATATAGTTCATGTGGGACTTGAATTAGAATCCCTGCACCATCTCCAGTTTCAGGGTCACTGCCAGCAGCGCCTCGGTGATGAAGGTTACATAATACTTCGAGGCCTTCTCTTATAATCCCATGTGATTTTTGGCCGTTGATGTCTGCAACTAAACCAACGCCGCAAGCATCGTGTTCGGTTGATGGTTCATACAAACCATTTTCAGCTATATCTTTTAGATAATCCATAAAGAATATTCCTAGTGTCCTAATAATTACATTCTGTACGATTTACCTGGTTAGATTATGTTTCCTTCCAAACGATAAATCGGACATCTCTAACATTCACTCGCAAGGTATAAATTATACACTTATATTGGCCAGTTGAGTAGTCCTTGGCTAAGTATGTATCGTACTTGGGAGATGCTATAATGATGTTTGCGAGGTGAATGAACTGGAGCCATTTGATTTATCACAAGAAGTTGTCGAGATAGCAACTGATCGATTAGCTGAAAATATAGTCCTTCTTGATTTGCAAGAACAAGCTATATTGACAGATTATTTTGTATTGATGACATGTAACTCAGCGCGTCATACTGAAGCATTAGCTTATGATCTAGAGATGTTACTCGACCAAAAAGGCTGCAAGTTATTACATAGTGAGGGTGTTCCTATATCCGGCTGGGTAGTTCTTGACTATGGAGCGGTAGTAATCCATTTGTTTCAAGAAGAACAAAGAGATTACTACAACTTAGAAAATATCTGGTCTAGAGCTTCACAAGTGGTTAGGATTCTCTAACCCACGTATCTGCATTTTTCTCATAGTTAACTAATTCTTCTGGTTTGAAGAATATGTTTAATTCTCTTTCCGCTGTTTCAGGGCCGTCTGATCCATGGACTACATTTCGTCCGATATCGACAGCGAAATCTCCTCTTATTGTTCCAGGGCCCGCACTGACAGGATTAGTTGCTCCCATAGTGGACCTGCATATCTCTATGCAGTTGTCTCCCTCGAATGCCATTGCAACTAGAGGACCAGAAGTTATGAAATTAACCAAGCCATCATAAAAAGGTTTTCCTTTGTGTTCCCCATAATGTTCTTCGGCTGTTTCTTTGCTCAGTTGTTGCATTTTCAAGCCTATAAGCTTGAGGCCTCGGCCTTCAAATTTAGATATGATTGTTCCTACTAAGGATCTTTGTACTCCATCAGGTTTGACTAAAATTAGTGTTCTTTCCATATTGCTCACTTTCGTTTTTATTCTTATCTATCGGTTCTAACCGATGCTAGGAGGCCTCGCATATATTGGTTCTATATCTTGTAGATCATTTGCTGAGCCTTCTAAATGTCTTTCTTGTGTCTTAGATCCCAATGCTTCTATTCTAGGAATTTGGGAATCCCATTTGGCTATTTTATAGCCTAATTGCTTGATAGTGTCCTCGTATGTCCTGACCCCCTCGCCACAAATTAGGGTGTTATCATCAAGGTCTTCAATAATCGATTCAATATCAGATACTTGATCAGGGCCAACGCGGGTCCCTGATTCATCAAACACCGCATAAGATAATACACTTTTACCTGCTTCAATTACAGAACATATTTTCATTTCATCAGATTGATGAGCGGAAGCTTCTAGGTCGAGAGTGTTGTGTCCAAATATTGGTATTTTCTGCGTGTAAGCAATTGTTTTGCCAACACTGACTCCAGATCTAACTGAGCTATATCCTCCAGGACCTAAGGCTAAACCTATGGCTGTGATATCAGAAATGGTTAGCTTAGTTTCGCTGAATAGATTTTCTAAAGCCACGAATAATTCCTGGGAATGATTGTATTGTGAGGACCATATTTGTTTATTGATGAGCTGCCCATTGTCATAGACTGCTATGCCGGCGTTCTTGGTTGAAGTGTCAATGAGTAAAAACATATTTAATTATTTTTGAGCCTGTCTAATATTTTGGTTAATTCTACGTGTCTTGGATTGTTTGTGTCGATATCAATGTTTATGACACGATTTTCATAATCTTCTGTGTAATCCATATTAATGTCTAAAGCGGTCTCAGGAAATAATTCACTTCCTTTTTCTGCCCATTCGATTACGCAGATGGTTGTCTCATCTATTTGATCAAGTATTCCCAAATCCCAGACTTCATGGATAGAGGTAAGTCGAAAGAGATCCCAATGTGCTAGCGTAAGGTCTGCCTGATAGGTACTCATGAGTGTAAAACTTGGGCTTCTGATAGGACCTGTAATCCCTAGAGCTCCAGCAATTCCTTGAGTTAGTACGGTTTTACCTGCCCCGAAAGGACCGTGTAAAAGCAGTAGATCTTCTCCTCGGCACCAAGCTCCGATGCTTTCACCTATTTTTAATGTGAATTCAGCATCAGTACTGAGTAATTCATACGTTGTCATCTGAAATGATCCCATCCTAGAAAGTCGTTGTGGTCATATTTAGAACCATCTGCCGCTTCTACAGTGATTCCTTGGTCTTTAGGAGTTATTTCTCCTATGATCGACACATTGATATCTTGTTTTAGTTTTTCTGTCTGATTGGTTGGGACGGTAGCGAGTAGTACGTAATCTTCCCCTCCAGACATAGCAATTTTTAGAAAGTCATCCGGGAAACACTTGATGAGTTCTGTATCTACAGGGAGGGATTCAGAGTCAAGTATCGCTCCGCAGTCACTACTTTCGCATAATTTAGTTAGGTCGCTAAATACTCCATCACTCACATCCATTGCACAGGCGTTTGATATGCTAGATAGTACTAGTCCTTGAGCTACGTGAGGGTATGGTTTGCAATGCTTATTTATCAAAACAGTTTGGTGCTCGTCGTATGAATTTAAACCTTGCTGTAATAACAGTAATCCTCCCTTTGAAGATCCTACAGGACCGGTTAGTATGATGGAATCTCCGACTTTAGCTCTAGACCTGGTTAGTGGAGATTGAGAAGCGCCTCCAATCAAGGAGATTGAAATAAATACATTTTCTGATTTTACTATGTCCCCTCCGACCATCATCATTTGGTATTCCCCGCTAATATCAGCAAAACCTTGGTACATTTCTTTCAAATCTTGCACATTGACGGTTGGAGGTACGCCTAAAGTGACTAGTCCATACAATGGCTGAGCTCCCATGCTAGCTATATCACTGATGTTAGATGCCAAAGCTTTCCAGCCGATGTCATGCCAGCTACTAAATTCACTTTTAAAATGCACGTTTTCCACGCATGTATCCATCGTGAAGACTTCGTAATTGGAATTGGGAGTCCAGGCAGCAGCGTCGTCACCGTTAGCTATTGCTAAACCTAAATGATTCATATCAGACGCGCCCCAACTGGCGTGTCCTTGATCTAATACTTTGGAAAGTATTGATATGAGCTCGAATTCATTTAGGTCGCTAATTAACATAACTTTTGCTTACATATGGTTTAAAATACATTTGAAATTAAATTATATATGCGAAAGGTGTAAAGTAAATGTTTTTAGACCATATTTTAATAGCTACTAACGACTTAGATCAGTCAGCTGAAATCATGAAAGACATTGGATTTGAACTGACTGCACAAGGTGTGCATCGTGATCGAGGAACTGCCAATAGATTAATTTTGTTTGATGGAACATATTTGGAGCTGATTGGCGTGAATGATCTGGAAACAGTTAAATCAAATAGAGCAGATTTTCTACAATTCCTTGATCGTAAACAAGGCTTATACATGTTCGCTCTGGGGGACGATGATTTACAAGGACAGTCAAGCCGATTAGCGGGAAGTGAGATTATCACTTCTGATGTTAAAGATAGCAGAAGGTTCAATACAGATGGTACGGTGGCGTATGAATGGGAATATTTGAGCGTTGACCCATTAGATTCTCCAGGAAGTGAGACCTTTTTCATCGACCACAAATCATCATTCGTAGATAGGTATGGAAGTGACTTAGACCGTAAGCACTCAAATGGCATTGATCACATAAGCGCAATTACTCTATTTGTGAGTAACGTGAATAAATCATGTGAACAATGGTCCAAGATTTTAGGTAAGCAATATTCTCAAACTATTTATTCAGCCGATTTAGAGGCTCAATTATATGTTTACAAAACTGATAACTTCGACTTGGAGATTGCGACAGCAGTTGGACCAGGCGTGGTCAGCAACCATTTAGAGAAATTTGGAGATTCCATTGGGATTTTGAGCCTGCATTCAAATGATTTAGGCAACACTACAAAGGTTTTATCTAAATATAAGTCTATCGGTCAACAAGATCCAATATTTGAAGTTTACGACGGATTGATTATTAGACTTGATGCATCAGACGTGCGTCTTTGTGACTTATATCCAATCATCTGAAAGAGATCCAGTGAAGGCACTTTAGCAATTGAGATAGTGGAAGAAAGAAATTATTCGTTTGACCTTGGTTGGTTAATGATGTTTATGGCTTCTCTGCCAGATGTTTATGACTTCACTGTCAGATTTTTTTGGGATGGCTTATCTGCCATTTAAATCCGGTTGGGATTTCTTGCACTAACTTTGACCAGGGGAGCAATGCTCAACCAGCTGGTCCATTGGTTAGTACGCCCTGCCGTCCGACCTAGGGTTGTGAATTTCTGATCTAACAGTATTTCATCAATTGTCCCTTGAAAGGAGGTGATCCAGCCGCACCTTCCGGTACAGCTACCTTGTTACGACTTCGTCCCAGTTACCGGGCCCGACCTCGGCGCTTACCTCCCTTGCGGGTTAGCTCAGCGACTTC
>Ga0114933_10004898_pt1 | contig 12327 bp, 10 predicted proteins | sample 4SBtaG_FD_89691 | JGI IMG/M metagenome (GOLD analysis project Ga0114933, IMG submission 89691) | Deep subsurface microbial communities from Kolumbo volcano to uncover new lineages of life (NeLLi) - 4SBTROV12_W25 metaG | ecosystem: Environmental > Aquatic > Marine > Volcanic | place: Kolumbo...
GCAGCATGGAATTATATTTCTATGCAACAAGCAATCGAAGATGCTGGTTTAGAAGAAAAAGATATTATAAATGAAAAAACAGGCATCATAATGGGCTCTGGAGGGCCTTCAACAAAAACACTTGTTGAATCAGCTGATATAACTAGGGAAAAGGGACCAAAAAGAGTCGGACCTTTTGCTGTTCCTAAAGCTATGTCGTCAACTAATTCAGCAACCTTAGCTACACCATTTGGAATCAAAGGAATTAATTATTCAATTTCGTCCGCATGCGCAACTTCTTCGCATTGCATTGGCAATGCTTACGAACTTATTCAGTTTGGAAAACAAGACACAATGTTTGCAGGTGGTGGTGAAGAACTTAATTGGGCTTTGTCTGTCCTTTTTGACGCAATGGGAGCAATGTCATCAAAATATAATGATAAGCCTTCTACTTCAAGTAGAGCTTACGATAAGGATAGAGATGGTTTTGTTATTGCTGGTGGTGCAGGCGTTCTTGTTCTTGAAGAAATGGAAAAAGCCAAAGCCAGGGGAGCAAAAATTTATGCTGAAATTGTTGGATATGGAGCAACATCTGATGGACATGATATGGTTCAACCTTCTGGAGAAGGGGCTGTTAGATGCATGAAAATGTCAATGGAAAATATTGGTTGTGAAATTGATTATATCAATCCACATGCAACATCAACACCTATTGGTGATGAAAAAGAGGTTGAGGCCATAAGGGAGACATTTGGAAGTAAAATTCCTAATATAAGTGCTACAAAATCTTTGACTGGTCATAGTCTTGGTGCAGCTGGGGTTCAAGAAGCTATATACTCTATATTAATGATGCAAAATGATTTTATTGCAAAATCTGCCAATATTGAAAATATTGATCCTAAATTTGAGGACTTACCAATTAATCAAGAAAGAATTGATAATGCAAATATAGGGTGTTTATTATCCAACAGTTTTGGTTTTGGCGGAACTAATGCTTCATTAGTTTTTAAAAATCCAAATTTATAAATAATAGAGATTTAACAATTATGAACGACCAAATAATGAAAGGTAAAAGGGGATTAATAATGGGGGTGGCAAATGACCATTCTTTAGCCTGGGGTATAGCAAATAAACTTCATCAAAATGGCGCAGATCTCGCTTTCACATATCAAGGAGGAACCTTTAAAAAAAGAGTTAAACCTTTGGCAGATTCAATTAATTGTATAGATAATTTAATTGATTGCGATGTTCTAAATGAAAATGAATTAGTTGATGCTTTTGATTTTATAAAAAATAAATGGGGACAAATAGATTTTATTGTTCATTCAATTGCGCATTCAGATAAAAATGAGCTTAATGGAAAATATATTAATACATCTCGAGAAAACTTTCTTAAAACTCTTGAAATTTCATGTTTTTCTTTAACAAATATTACTAAGATTTTTGAACCTATAATAAATGATAATGGTTCAATTTTAACATTAACTTATGGTGGCTCTGAAAGAGTAATACCAAATTATAATGTTATGGGTGTTGCCAAAGCTGCATTAGAATCATCAGTCCGGTATCTTGCTGTAGATTTAGGGGAAAGAGGAATAAGGATAAATGCACTATCAGCTGGTATGATGAGGACACTTGCAGGTTCAGCAGTCAAAAATGCTAGAAACATGTTCAAATTTGCTGAAAAACATAAACCATTAAAAGATATTCCTCTTAATTTGGATGATATTGGTTCATCTGGTCTTTATTTAATATCAGATCTCTCAAGAGGAGTAACAGGTGAAATACATTATGTAGATCAAGGTTACAATATTATAGGAATGCCTAAGACTGACGATCTTTAAGAATCTTCTTTTTCAGTATCAGTATCCTCTTTTTTATTCTCTTTTTTATTCTCTTTTTTATTCTCGTTAACTGATTCTTCTCCTGTTTCTTGATCAATATTCTTCATAGATAACTTCACTTTTCCTCGATCAAAACCAACAAATTTAACTTTGACTATATCTCCTTCACTAACAACATCTGTAACTTTATTAACTCTTTCATTAGACAATTGTGAAATATGAACAAGACCATCCTTCTTTCCAAAGAAGTTTACAAAAGCTCCAAAGTCCATAATTTTTACAACTTTTCCTTCATAGATTATCCCTACTTCTGGTTCAGCAACAATTGAATTAATCATTTCTAAAGCTTTTTCTATGGCCTCGGCATTATTCGAAGCAATTTTAACAATACCATCATCATTAATATCTACTACTGCTCCACTCTCTTCGACAATTTCTCTTATAACTTTTCCACCAGCACCAATTACTTCTCTAATCTTATCTGTAGGAACATTTATTGTTTCAATTCTTGGAGCATTAGAATTAACAGTATCTCTGGCCTTATCAAGAGCCTTAGCCATCTCTCCAAGAATATGAATTCTTCCATTTTTTGCCTGCGATAAGGCAGTTTCCATAATATCTTTGGTGATACCAGTAATTTTGATATCCATTTGCAAAGAAGTAATACCATCATTTGTTCCAGCAACTTTAAAGTCCATATCTCCGAGATGGTCTTCATCTCCAAGAATATCAGATAAAACAGCAACTCTATCATCTTCTTTAATTAGACCCATGGCTATACCAGCTACTGGTTTTGACAAGGGTATTCCGGCATCCATCATAGACAAAGAAGATCCGCAAACAGTAGCCATAGATGAAGACCCATTTGATTCAGTTATTTCAGAAACAAGTCTAATTGTATAAGGAAATGAATCATATTCAGGCATTACTGCTTTAAGGGCTCTCCATGCTAATTTACCATGACCTATCTCCCTTCTTCCAGTAAAACCAGTTCTTCCAGTTTCGCCAACTGAATAAGGGGGGAAATTATAATGAAGCATAAATCGTTCTTTATAGGTTTCATCTAATCCATCAACAAATTTTTCATCAACACCTGTTCCAAGGGTTGTAACTACTAAGGCCTGAGTTTCACCTCTTGTGAAAAGTGCTGAACCATGAGTAAGCGGTAAAATACTAACATCAGATTGAATGGACCTGACTGTTTCTAGATCTCGACCATCAATTCTTTCACCGGTATCTAAAATATTATTTCTAACAATATTTTTTTCAATTGTTTTAAAGGCTGATGATATTGTTGATTCATTATAATCTCCATCTTCACCATCATCTGAAACTAATTCAGAAATAAGACTCTTTTTTATCTCAGCAATTTTTTCAGTTCTCTTTTGTTTATCTGCTTCCTTGTATGCTTTTGATAAATCATCTTTAACAACTGAACTTACTTTACTCTCAATATCGGATATATCCTTTTTTTCAAATTCTCTAGGCTCTTTTGCTGCCTTCTCAGCTAAACTAATTATAGCATCAATAATTTGAACAAAATTCTCTTGTCCAAAAGTAACCGCTCCTAACATTTGTTCTTCAGATAATTCTTTAGCTTCAGATTCTACCATTAAAACAGCATCTTTTGTTCCGGCAACTACCAGGTCAAGATCAGAAGTCTCCATTTCTTCTTTTGTAGGATTTAATATATATTCACCATCTTTGAAGCCAACCCTAGCTGCGCCAATTGGGCCCATAAAAGGAACGCCTGATAATGTTAAAGCGGCTGAACAAGCTATTAATGCAACTATATCTGCATCATTTTCAGTATCATAGCTTATTACTGTGGCAATAACTTGTGTTTCACATTTAAAGCCATCCGCAAATAAAGGTCTTATAGGTCTATCAATTAATCTTGAAACTAATGTTTCTTTCTCTGAAGGCCTACCTTCTCTTTTAAAAAAACCACCAGGTATTTTACCTGCTGCATAACCTTTTTCTTGGTAATTAACTGTTAAAGGAAAAAAATCTAAACCCTTCTTTTCTTCTCTATCAGCAACAACTGTGGCTAAAACTGATGTTCCACCATATGTAGCTATAACTGAACCATGAGCCTGCCTAGCAACCCTCCCAGTTTCAATTGTTAATTTTTTTCCACCCCATTCTAAAACTTCATTTTGAATATCAAACATTTTATCGCATACTTCCTATATTGATTTTTTAATAAATTTAATTTGTAAATAATTAAGAAAAATTATCTTCTTAGCCCAAGACGTTTAATAATATCGTCATATCGAGATTCGTTTTTGGATTTTATATAATCTAAAACTTTTCTTCTCTGATTGACTAATTTTAATAAGCCTTGTCTTGAATGATTGTCTTTTTTATGATCCTTAAAATGATCAGTAAGATTTTTAATTCTCTCTGTTAAAACAGCTACTTGCACTTCTGGTGATCCAGTGTCACCTTCAGCAGTAGCAAAATCCTTAATAATTTCCTTTTTTCTATCTGCATTAATCGACATCAATTACTCCTTAGATTAAAAATTTCCTCAGAAAAAACTTTCTTAGGTTTGAAAGAATTTTCACATACAATGGCAAGTCCAATAGGTCTTTTATTTTTCAATAAGAGAACTTCACTTCCCAGCTTAGAATTTTTGAGTAAATCACTATTACAAAATGATTGACCATGTTGAAATCTTTCTACCTCTTTATCGCTTATAAGTAAGGCCGGGATGTCGTCCAGCACTTTACTTAAAGGAATAAGAAGGTTTCCTCCAACCATTCCAGCTGGCGCACTATGCACTAATTTTTCAATCGTTTCTAGTGAAAAAGCGTCTTCTAATGAAAAATGGCCTAATTCAAACCTTTCAAGGCTACAAATTACTCCTAAAGCACCTATTTTATCACACATATCTCTTGCTAAAGACCTAATATAAAAACCCTTACCTACAGATGCCATAAATTCTGTTTTATCGGTTTTATGATCTAATAACATCAAATCATGTAGTTTCACCTTTTTTTCTTTAATACAAAAATCGATACCCTCTCTTGCAAGCTTGTAAGCTCTTTGACCATCAACCTTTACAGCAGAATATTTTGGTGGCCTTTGGTAAATTTCGCCTTTGAATTTACTTATTACAGCTAAAATATCTTCCTTTGTTGGTATAAAATCTGATTTTTCAATTATTTTACCTTCAAGATCATGGCTCAAGGTTTTAACGCCCCATAAAATCGAGAATCGATACTTCTTTTTTGAAGAAACTAAATAAGGAATAGTCTTTGTCGCATTTCCAAAAGCTATTGGTAAAATTCCTGTTGCCAGAGGGTCTAATGTTCCTGCGTGACCCAATTTCTTTATAGAAAGAATTCTTCTTAATTTTTTAACTACATCAAATGAACTCATATTGGCTGGTTTATTAATACAAATCCACCCACTAGAAAAGTAATCACCATTGGATTTTATTTTATTTGATAATTGTATCATCTTGTACTTTTTGAGAAGAAAATAATTCGTCTAATCTTTTAATCTCGTTAATAGTATCATCAAAAAAAAATGATATTTCTGGCACATATTTCAATTTTACTTTGTCTGCAATTTTTTTTCTTATTATTTTTTTTGATTCATTAAAGGACTCAATAATAATTTCAATTTTATTAGTATCAGATGGAACTATATAAAACTTTGCATTTCTTAAGTCTGGAGATACATCAACATAAGTAATAGTTATTAAAATATTATCTAATATTGGATTTTTGCTCTCGCCTCTTATTAGTATCTCATTCAAAGCTGATCTTAAAAGCTCTTGAACTCTTAATTGTCTTTGAGAAACTTCTTTTTGCTGGCTAGAATGTTTTTTTTTCATTTTTATTATAAAGATTAAATTTTCTTTTTAATTTCTTTAACTTCATAACATTCAATCTTATCTTTAGGTTTTATGTCTTCATTATTATCAAAAGCTAAACCACATTCTTGGCCTGATTGCACTTCTTTAACGTCATCTTTAAATCTTTTAAGTTCTTTAATTTTGCCCTCATAAACGACAATACCATCTCTTATTAATCTTGCATGTTCTCCTTTTTTAATAGTGCCATCATTAATTAAACAACCTGCAATATTGCCTGTCTTAGATATTTTAAAAACCTCTAATACTTCAGCATTCCCAAGAATATTTTCCTTTAACTCAGGATCGAGCCTTCCTTCTAACATATTTTTGATATCATCAAGTAAATCATATATTATGGAATGATAAATTATGCTGATTTGAGACATATCTGCTAAATCCTTTGCTTGAGTATTAGCTCTGACATTAAAACCAAAAACAATCGAGTTAGATGTTTCTGCAAGTGAGATATCACTTTCAGAAATTGCTCCTACTCCAGAATGAACAACTCTACATGATATCTCTTCATTACCGATATTTAGAACTCCATCCTTTATTGCCTCTGAGGACCCATGAACATCAGCTTTTATAATAACTGGTAATTCTTTTTTTGTTTCATCCTTAATTTTAGATAACATTTGCTCAATATTTGATTGTGGAACATTTGGAGATTCTTTCTTATTTTGTCTCTTTCTATATTCAGTTATCTCCCTTGCTCTTGCTTCATTTTCTACTACTGAGAGAAAATCTCCAGCATTAGGTGTATTATTTAAACCTAAAACTTCTATCGGATCTCCCGGATAACATTCAGTTACTTGATCACCTTTATCATTAATTAAAGATCTAACTTTTCCCCAATTCTGTCCAACGATCACTATATCCCCTTTTTTTAAGGTTCCCTTTTGAATTATTGTTGTCACTACAGGTCCTCGACCTTTATCTAATTTTGACTCAATAACAAATCCTTCAGCTTGTCTGTCCGGGTTAGCTTTTAGATCGAGAATTTCAGCTTGTAAATTAATTGCTTCTAGCAAATCTTCCATACCTTCCTTAGTTTGAGCCGAAAGTTCAATGCATTGAATGTCTCCACCGAGTTCTTCAACTATTAATTCATGCTCTAAAAGATCATTTTTTGTTTTTGTTGGATTTGCTTCAGGTTTATCCATCTTATTAATTGCAACTATAATAGGTACATTTGCTTCTTTAGAGTGGTTAATAGCTTCTATTGTTTGTGGCATAACACTATCGTCAGCAGCAACAACAAGAATAACAATATCTGTAATCTTTGCTCCTCTTGCTCTCATAGAAGTAAATGCTGCATGTCCAGGAGTGTCAATAAAAGTGATTTTGTTATCGTTTATTATTATTTGATAAGCTCCAATATGTTGCGTAATTCCACCAGCTTCTCCCGACACAATGCTCGTTTCTCTAATAGAGTCTAATAATGATGTTTTGCCATGATCAACATGTCCCATTATTGTTACAACAGGCGGTCTAGGTTTTTTTGATTCTTCAGAATCATCTTCTGAGGATAAACCAACCTCAACATCAGATTCTGAAACTCTTGTTACTAAGTGTCCAAATTCTTCCACAATAAGTTCAGCGGTATCAGCATCAAGAAAATCATTAATCTTAACCATAACTCCTTGTTGCATGAGAGATTTAATCACATCAACACCTCTTTCCGCCATTCTGTTTGAGAGCTCTTGAACAGTTATTGATTCTGGAATAACAACATTTCTTGATATTTTCTCTTTAGGCGCATCACTAATAACAGCTTTCTTTTTAGCTTTTTCTTGTCTTCTTCTTATTGAAGCAAGAGACCTTTGTCTTTCATTCTCATTTAAAGCTTCTGAAATAGTAAGCTTTCCTTTTCTCCTTTTTTGAGGTTCATTTTTAGTTTTTTTTGTTGATTTATCCTTATCTTCACCTTTACTTTCTTTCTTTCTAACTGATGGACTTTGTGTATCACTTTTTTTAGGGGTAAAACTTTTTTTCTTTGGACTTTTTTCAAACTCACCGTCTGAAGGTATATCAATAGGATCTTTTTTTGATTTTGTTTCTTTTTTAATATTTCCTTCTTTTGAAATTCCCTTTTCAAAAACGGCTTCATTTTTCTTTCTTGTGTCAGCATCTAAAAGTGCTTTTTCCCTCGCAATCCTCTCCTTATCAGTCAAACTACCAAAAACATCATTTTCGGTTGGTTCGTTAATCTGTCTTGATTTAACTGAGCTTGTCCTAGTTTTAATATTTGGTGCACTCGGCTTTCTTGTCTTAGAAATTTTTCCTCTTTTTGATTCAACAACAACAGTTGAAACTCTTGAACTTCCTCTATTTCTGGCACCAATCGTGCTTTTAGAAGATGTCGTATTAGTTTTGAGAGAGAGTGTTTTCTCTTTTTTATCTTTTTTAGTATCTTCAGGCATATATTTTTCCTTAATTATTTAACTAAAAGATTAATTATCTTCTGAGTTGATTTCTAATTCATCACTGTCCGAAACCTCATCTTGATCATCATGTATTTCTTCATCAGAACTTTCTTCACTATCTTCTTCAATTATTCCAATGATTTTTCTTGCTTTCATTATTAACTCATTTGCATAATCTTCACCCAATTCAAATGATGAAAGCATACCTAATTCACGATGTTTAACTCCGTCTTTATATTCTTCCCAACCGACTAAATCGTCTGTGGAACAATAAGCAAAGTCTTCAAGACTTTTAACATCATTTTCACCTAATTTAATAATCATCTTCAAGCTTAATTCTTCAATTTCAAGAATATCATCTTGTACACCAAGTTCCTTTCTTTTTTCTTCAAGGAGAATATTTTCCTTTTCTAAAAAGTCATTTGCTCTAGCCTGAATCTCTTGAGCTGTTTCTTCATCAAATCCAGAAATGCTAGTGATCTCTCCAATCTCAACCATAGCTATTTCTTCAACCTCAGAGAAGCCTTCAGTAACTAGTAATTGAGCTAATAATTCATCAACATCTAAAGATTCAATAAATAAATTAGTTCTCTCTTGGAATTCTTTTTGCCTTCTTTCAGACTCTTGGTCTTCAGTAAGTATATCTATCTCCCAACCAGATAATTCGGATGCTAATCTTACATTTTGGCCCCTTCGTCCTATAGCCAGTGATAGCTGGTCCTCTGGAACAACAACTTCTAAACGTTCGTCTTCATCATATAATACTACCTTCATTACTTCAGCTGGTTGTAAGGCTTTTACAACAAAATCTGCAATATTATCAGTCCAAGATAATATATCTATCTTCTCACCTTGAAGCTCATTAACAACTGCTTGAACTCTGCTGCCTCTCATTCCAACACATGCGCCAACTGGGTCTATGCTTGTTTCTTTTGAAAAAACAGCAATTTTTGCTCTACTTCCAGGATCGCGCGCTACCCCAATAATTTCAATAATACCATCATAAATCTCAGGCACTTCCTGAGCAAAAAGATTGGCCATAAAATCTGAATGTGTTCTAGATAAGAAAATCTGGGGCCCTCTCATTTCTCTTCTTACTTCATAAATATATGCTCTTACTCTATCACCCGCTCTATAAGCCTCTCTTGGTAGTAATTGATCTCTTCTTATTACAGCTTCAGCTCTACCTAAATCTACAACTACAGAGCTATATTCGACTCTTTTGACAACACCACTAATAATCTCACCAACTCTATCTTTAAATTCTTCATAGTGTCTCTCTCTTTCAGCATCTCGAACTTTTTGAACAATAACTTGTTTAGCGCTTTGGGCTGCTACTCTTCCAAAATCTATTGGTGGAAGTTCTTCTTCAACTGCAGGTCCTTCTATAGAAGCATTTGGATCAATTTTTTTTGCATCTTTTAAGTTAATTTGCCTAAAATTATCTTCAACCTCTTCTACTACATCTAGCAGTCTAAGAAGACGAATATTTCCCGTATCATTATTTATATCAACTCTAATCTTATTTTCCGCACCATATTTCGAAGCCGCAGCTTTTTCAATTGCCTCAGCCATAGCAGATAAAACAATTTCTTTATCGATTGCTTTCTCTTTTGCTACTGCATCAGCAATTTGTAATAGTTCTAATCTGTTAGCGCTTATACCAGTTGGCGACATAATATTTTCCTTTCATAAAACTAACTAATTAAGTTAGGTTTTGGGGGATCCTTTTCTACCCAAGAGAGAATTACTTCTTTAATCATTAGTGGATCTAAGTCATATTCTCCATTCAAATCTTTTTCATTATCGATAAATATTTTAATTTTGTTTTCTGAAAAACCTAAAAGTTTAGCATTTAATTTCTTTGGAAAATCTTTATCACTATTTAGTTTTATATGTACAAAATTGTTAGACCATATTTTAAAGTCTTTCTCCCTAGTAAGAGGTCTCTCAATACCAGGAGAGGAAATTTCTAATGAATAATCTGTAAATAGTTTTTCATTTTTTTCTAAATAATCAATAATAACCTCATTTAATATCTCACAATCTTCGAATGATAGAGTATGTTGATCATTTTCAGCCATTATTTGAATATTTGTAACTTTTTTCCCATTAACTTTAATTCTTACTAGTCCATAATTTAATTCATCGAAAACATCGATAATATATGTAGCAAATTCTTGATTGCCGTCTGGAGCTAAAAGATGTTCATAATAATTTTCCATATACTATCCTTCAAAAAATAAAAAAAGCGGGAGATTTTTAGTCGCCCACTTCGTAATAAATCCGAAATATGTGCTTTTATTACAAATTAATTATCAAAAATCAAGAATTTAAAGTTTTAATCATTTATTGCTTAATAAACTGAAAATAAAAAGGTTTTATATTATTTTTAAGTGCTTTTAGCTCGTATCGCGAAACAGGATGTGTGCTAATTTTCTTTCTACAATTAATAGGTATGTCAATTTCCCAATTAAAATCTGAGTTTAATATAAAATGTCTTAGACCCCAATAAGCCAAACCCTTATTATCAGTAAAAAATAGGGTTCTCCCATTTAATTTAAGTATTCTTGATATTTCATATACACTATCTTTATTAATAACGCGTCTTTTCCAATGTCTTCTTTTTGGCCAAGGGTCTGGAAACATAATTAAAATTTCATCTAAATAATTTGTTTTAGCTAGCTTTAGGTAATCAAAAGCATCTCCATAAAAAAGTCTTATATTTTTTAAGTTATATTTTTCTATATTTAATAGCAGCTGCGCTATTCCTTTTTTATAATATTCAATTCCTACAAATAAATTATTAGGGAAATTTAAAGCATTATGAAGAAGAGTATCACCTGTTCCAAATCCAATTTCTAGGGATATATATTTATACTCGTTTAATTTTTCTAATTCACAAAATGATTCTAAAGATACCTTCTTTTGATAAAAATCAAGAATTGACTTCTGATCTTTAGTTAATGATCTGTTTCTTGAACTAAAATAATTCTTAAAGTTAAAATCATCAGAGTAATTCATTTTTAAATTCATTAGATATGTCTAAATTTTCCCATGTAAAACAACCTTTGTCGTTTTTTGCTCTTCCAAAATGTCCATAAGATGAAGTTTCTGAGAAAATTGGATTACTTAAACCAAGCATGTCTATAATTCCCCTTGGTGATAAATCAAATCTATCCTTAATGAATTTTTCTACTCTATTTGAGTCAACTATATTCTTACCATGCAAATCAACAAAAATTGATAATGGTTCAGATACTCCAATTGCATATGATAATTGAATTGTACATCTTTCAGAAATACCTGCATGTACTATGTTTTTAGACAAATATCTTGCTGCATATGCAGCCGATCGATCAACCTTTGTTGGATCTTTTCCAGAGAATGCTCCTCCTCCATGGGGAGATGCTCCCCCATAAGTATCGACAATAATTTTTCTTCCAGTCAAACCTGTATCTCCTACAGGGCCACCTATAACAAACTTACCTGTGGGATTAACTAAAAGTTTTGTGTCAGCTGTATACCATTCATCTGGTAAGATTTTTTTGCATAACTTATTGATTTCTTCATGTAAATATTCCTGACTTGTTTCTTCTGTATGCTGAGAGGAAACAACAATTGAATCAATATATTTTGGTTTGTCGTTTTCATAAAAGATAGTTAATTGAGATTTTGAGTCTGGAAGTATCCCGGTAATTATATTTTTTTTTCTTTTATCTGCGAGGTCTTTTAAAATTTTATGTGAAAAGGATAATGTCGCCGGCATTAATTCTTTTGTTTCATTACAAGCATAACCAAACATAATTCCTTGATCGCCTGCGCCTTCAGAATTGTCACCAATGGCATCAACTCCTCTTGCAATATCAGGTGATTGCTCATGAAGGTGAATCATAATTTTTACATTTTCATAATTAAAGTCACCAAAATCATATCCTATTTCTTTAATCGCATTTCTTGATAAAAATTCAATTTCACTATCTGAAATTTTTTTTACTGATCTAATTTCTCCTGCAATTACAACTAAATTAGTAGTAACAAGAGTTTCTACTGCAACTCGTGAATTTTTATCTAAAGATAAATATGCATCTAAAATTGTATCGGATATTCTATCGCAAATCTTATCGGGATGCCCTTCAGAAACAGACTCAGATGTAAAAAAATAATTTCTTGATTGATCACCCATATTTTTTCTTCTTTTTTAAAAAAA
>Ga0114933_10004900_pt1 | contig 12326 bp, 10 predicted proteins | sample 4SBtaG_FD_89691 | JGI IMG/M metagenome (GOLD analysis project Ga0114933, IMG submission 89691) | Deep subsurface microbial communities from Kolumbo volcano to uncover new lineages of life (NeLLi) - 4SBTROV12_W25 metaG | ecosystem: Environmental > Aquatic > Marine > Volcanic | place: Kolumbo...
ACATGCAGACCTGTCGGAATATTCTAATTACTGGTGCAACGACATGGTGGTAGACAATAATGGCGGGGCATATGTCGGAAACTTTGGTTTCAATCGACATGCTGGAGAAAAGCCAAAGTCCACAACGCTTGTCAGGGTATCCCCGAGTGGGGAGGTAAGCATAGCAGCAGAGGACCTTTGGTTTCCTAATGGTGCTGTAATCACTCCAGATGGTTCAACCCTTATAATTGCTGAAACACGAGCAAACCGCCTTACCGCCTTTGATATATTACAGGATGGCAAACTTGAGAACCGGAGAGTTTTTGCTGAAACAGCAAATATGTATCCTGACGGTATTTGCCTTGATGAGGAAGGAGCCGTTTGGGTGGCGGACCCGCAGAATAAGGAAGTTATAAGAATAAAAAAAGGAGGTGAGATAACAGAAAAACTAGAACTTGGAACGCGAGGCGCTTATGCCTGCATGCTGGGTGGAAACGATGGGAAAACACTTTTTGTCTGCACCAATTCAGGTTCCGGCCCTGAAATAGCCAGTCAGAAATCAGGCAAAATAGAAACAACTCGCGTAAAGATAGCTAAAGCAGGACGACCATGAGTTCTGTACCAATTACCGGTTCCACAAAATTTTACGCACTTATTGGACACCCAGTTAAACAAGTTCGAACTCCTACAGTTTTGAACGCCTATCTGACTGAGCACAGTATTGATGCTGTAATGGTCACCTTCGATTTACTGCCGGAGAACCTGCAAGATTTTTTTAATATGCTGAGAGGCTGGCAAAATTGTCTGGGATGCTGCGTGACAATTCCGCATAAGGTAAAATCTTTTGAGTGCATTGATTCTGCAACAGAACGTGCCCAACGAATTGGTGCAGTAAATATTATTAAACGCGATAGTAAAGGTCTTTTGCACGGTGATATGATGGATGGCTTAGGCTTTCTCGCCGCTCTTGAAAAAATCGGCGTAACTGTAAAAAATAAAAATGTCGTCCTTGTCGGGGGTGGCGGAGCGGGCTCTGCTATCGCCGATTCTGTGGCAGAAGCTGGAGCCAAACAACTCTCGTTACTCGAAATAGACACAAACCGACAAACAACGTTGATGTCCAATCTTCAAAAAACATACCCCGGAATTCGGATTTATGATCGGCTTATTCCTGATCACAGCATAGATATACTCATAAATGCTTCACCCTTAGGAATGAAAATTAATGATCCACTTCCCTTCCCTCTTGAAAAAATAAAGGACAAGATAATAGTCGCAGATGTTGTAACCAAGCCCGATATCACAAGCTTTTTAAAGAACGCCTCTAAGGCAGGTCATCTTATCCAGAGAGGGAGAGAAATGGCTGAAGCTCAGATGTCAATGTTTGTTGATTTTATGGGTACCCCTAAAAAAACTAATTAATAATATATATTTTGGAGTTAAGAACATGCGTTGTGAGTTTGTAGCCATAGGAACAGAATTACTGCTTGGGCAAATCGTTAATTCAAATGCTGCCTGGCTCGGGGAGCAGCTGGCGCTAGCAGGTATAGACTGTCTGTATCAGGTCACCATTGGCGACAACAGAGAGAGAATGAGAGATACTATTAGCCAAGCTTTGGAACGCTCGGATGCTGTTATTGTTAGTGGCGGGCTGGGCCCTACTCAAGATGATATTACCAGAGAGGTAATAGCTGAAGTAATGAGTGTAGATTTAATACGCGATGAAGAGGTTGCCGAAAGGATAAGATACCGTTTTGAATCCCGCGGCCGGATTATGTCGGAAAACAATCTTAGACAAGCCGATATACCGAAGGGCGGCATGCCAATTCCACAAATGCCGGGGACGGCACCGGGGCTAATATGTCCGCTGGGAGATAAAGTAATTTACGCTGTCCCGGGTGTTCCATTTGAAATGAAAATGATGGTCAACGAATGCATTCTACCAGATATGAAAAAAAGGGCTGGATTAACCGCTGTAATAAAAAGCCGAGTACTTAAAACTTGGGGGCAAACGGAGTCAGGCCTCGATGAAATGCTTACGGAGCGTATGGCATACTTAGATGATAACGGAGGTGCGACTATTGCATTTCAAGCAAGTGGAATTGAAGGCCTTAAAGTTAGAATAACGGTGAAAGAAGGTTCTGAGCAAGAAGCCGAGCAGGCATTATCAGACGAAGAACAAGCCGTAAGAGAAATTATTGGAGAATTTGTCTTTGGCACGGACGACGAGACTATGGAGTCAGTGGTCTTAGATATGCTTCGACAAAAAGGCTTGACGTTGGCCATAGCAGAATCTGTTACAGGCGGGATGGTTGGAGCCAGATTAACTTCAGTTCCGGGTTCGAGCGATGTCCTCAAGGGGTGCATCGTTGCTTATGCAAGTGAAATAAAATTTAATATGCTAGACGTCCCTGAAGGACCGGTTGTGACCCCCGATACGGCGCGCGCCATGGCTGAAGGCGTAAAAAACGTCTTAGGCGCTGATGTTGGAATCTCAACTACTGGAGTTGCCGGTCCGTCGGAACAAGAGGGACAACCTGTAGGTACTGTGCATTTGGGTCTCGCTATTGGTGAACACATCGAAGCGCAAGTCACGCACCTTCCAGGAGACCGCACGAGAATAAGGGAATACGGTGTGATCAGCTTACTTAATTTTCTTAGACTAAGATTATTAGGCCGGGACGCGAATACTCCTTTTGCAGGTAAAACCCGATGAAACATATTTTTCATTGGCTTATCACCGTTGTGATAGCGTTTATAAATACCGAAGAGTATTCTCCCGCCGTATAATCAGAGAAAAGAGTAAACTTAATGTCAGACGACAACCTTCTTATCGATGCTACAACCAAAATCTTTGAGGATCTATGCGACCCGCAAAACATCAATGCAGCTAAAGACGATTCTTGGAAGCAACTGTTATGGAAGGCTCTGGAAGAATCCGGACTTACATCCGCATGGGTGCCAGAAAAGTTTGGGGGAGCAGGCGCGAATATATCTGACGGGTTTCGCATTATAGAAGTGGCCGGCAAATTTGCCGTCCCAATAGCTCTTCCTGAGACATTATTGGGAGGTTGGCTGCTTTCAAAGGCACATATAAATATTCCCAAAGGAATACTAGCAGTAGTTCCCACCCGCCCAAGGGACAAACTAACTATTAATTCAAATGGAACTCTAAGTGGACAAGCAAGAGGCGTTCCTTTCGCAAGCGAGGCTGATCACATTGTAGCCGTACTTGAAGACACAGGGTCCACCAAAGTTGCGCTGGCAGCAAGAAATACTTGTGAAATTAAACCGTCTTCAGGACTCTCGGGGGACCCTCGCGACACCGTTTTATTTGATAACGCGGATGCGATTAGTGTTCGGGAACTGGAGGGTGATCTCAGCTATAGATCTGTGCAGCTTATGGGAGCTACTATTCGGTCTGTTCAGATCGGCGGCGCGCTAATGGCAATTCTAGAATTAGCAACGGAACATGCAAAGACGCGAGTAGCATTTGAAAAACCAATAGCAAAATTTCAAGCGGTTCAGCATAACTTGGCAAGATTAGCTAATGAGACAGCAGCTGCAGTGGCAGTAGCGAGTTCTGCCGCTGATACGATGTCAAATAGTTCCAATAATGATGAAGCAATCTTTTTTGAAGCGTCATCGGCAAAAATCCGAACCGGTGAAGCTGTTGGTGAAGGGACAGCGATAGCCCATCAAGTTTTTGGAGCTATCGGCTTTACCGAAGAACATATATTGCATCGTTTTACCCAAAGGCTTTGGGATTGGCGGGACGATTTTGGCAATGAAAGTGAGTGGGCTGTAGAATTAGGCGAGTTAATTGCTAAGAATGGCCCAGAAGAACTTTGGCCCCTTCTTACTAAACGTTAAAACTAAAAAGAAAGATTTGAATATGAGTCAATCGATAAATTTCGATCCCATTCGTCTCCCTCCAGAAGCGGAAGAACTTAGGCTTGAGGTGAGAAAATTTTTGGCTGAAGAAATTGCGAATGGAAGTTTTGACCCTTCCTCCACTATATTAAAAAGCGGATTTGATAGAGAATTCAGTAAAAGAGTTGGGAAGCGGGGATGGATAGGAATGACCTGGCCTAAAAAATATGGCGGGCATGAAAGAAGCTTCCTTGAACGCTACGTTGTTACGGAAGAGTTTCGCAGTCAGAATGCTCCTGTAACATCGCACTTTACAGCAGATCGCCAAAGTGGACCAGTTCTCTTAAAATACGCGCAGGAGCATATTAAACTAGACATCTTACCCAGAATAACGGCAGGAGACTGTTGCTTTTGTATTGGCCTTAGTGAACCAAACTCGGGGTCAGATTTGTTTGCAGCAAGCACGAAAGCTACCCCAACCAACGGAGGGCACCTCATAAATGGGACAAAATTATGGACATCAAACGCCCACCAGGCTGATTACATGATTGGCCTTTTTCGTACATCTCCCCCAACTAAGGAGAACCGTCGACACGGCCTCACACAATTTTTAGTTGATCTCAAACAGCCAAACATAACCATTAACCCAGTTAGAAATATGGCTGGCAAACATGACTTTAACGAAGTCGTATTTGACGATTTATTCATCCCAGAAGACCACCTTTTAGGAGAGATAGACTTGGCTTGGAAGCAAGCTACAAGCGAACTAGCTTATGAAAGAAGCGGCCCGGAACGGTTTCTTGAGACGTACTATATGCTTCCCGAATTAGTGCGCGTACTCGGCAAAGAACCGGACATTAGAGCCAAAGAAGGTGTTGGCCGGCTAGTAGCTCAATTACACACCTTAAGAAGAATGTCTGTTTCTGTTAATGGAATGCTCCAGGCTGGAAAAGAACCTGTACTTGAAGGATCAATAGTAAAAGATGTCGGAACAATATGGGAGCAAGCCCTACCATCTAAGGCTCGTGAGCTAGCTTCTTTCATAGATGATGAGCCTGGAAACAGGACAAACTTTGATGAATTACTGCAGTTTTCGACTAATATTGCTCCAAAGCTCACCATACAAGGCGGAACTACTGAAGTTCTAAGAGGAATCATCGCTCGCGGACTGGGCTTACGTTAAAAAAGGTATCTCATGATTGACCTAAAACCACTTTTATCTCCCAGGTCAGTTGCTGTGATTGGAGCGTCACCTGACGTCGAAAGTTTACGAGGGAGGATTGTTAGGGTCCTGAACTGTCATGATTTTAATGGAAAGATTTATCCTGTAAGCCGCTCTCACAAGAATATTTTTGGAGAACCAGCCTTTTCATCTATTTTAGACGTCCCTGAAACCGTTGAACTTGCGGTGCTTATTATTCCGGCGGAGTATGTCTTGCAAACCCTTGAGGACTGCAACAAAGCCGGCGTAAAGGCGGCGTTAATTCTATCATCGGGTTTTGCAGAAGACAGCTCCACGGCCGGAAATGACCTGCAGGTGCAATTATCTGAATTTGCTGACAAATCGGGAATGATAATCAGCGGTCCAAACTCAGAGGGTTTTGTAAATACTAAAAATAAACTATGTCCGACTTTTAGTCCTACGGTAGATGGCGAAAATATAGAGTTAACAACATCTTGGGAAGCTAAGACGCGTGTCGCAGCAATAGCACAAAGTGGCGGAATGGGTTTTGCATTTTTCGATAGAGCACGACCAAAATATTTACCATTTAGCTATATAATAACCACAGGAAATGAGGCCTGTATAGAAAGCCTAGACTACGTTGAATACTTAATAGAGAAAAATGAGGCTGATGTTTTTTTATTGTTTATGGAGGACGTAAAAACGCCGTCAAAACTTTTACGTGTGGCCAAAAAGGCATTAATTGCCGGCAAGCCAATTATCTTAACAAAGATTGGCCGATCAGACGCCGGCGCGCGGGCGGCGGCCTCACATACTGCTTCATTAGCAGGCTCCTACACCGCCTATAAAACTGTTTTTGATGAATATGGCATTATAGAGGGTGAAGATATCGAAGAAATGGTCGATATTGCTTCTGGTTTTATATATTTTGGCGACCGTTTACCAGCAGGTAACCGGGTAGGTATCTTCACTGCCTCTGGCGGAGGCGGAGGATGGATGGCAGATAGTTGTGGAGTACATGGACTAGATGTGCCGATATTGGATTCCAAGACGCGAAAAGAAATCGACCAATATCTTCCAAGTTATGGCACCTCCCAGAATCCGGTCGACGGCACGGCAGGTGTAGTTAGAGAAGTTGGTTACGCGAATATAAGTCGAATGATTGCCTCTGCGAATAATGTGGACACTGTAATAACTATCGCTTCTACGAGAGTTCCTCACAAGCTTGTTGAGGAAGAGAATTTATTAGCGGAATTATCGAAAGAAACAAAAAAACCTGTAATGATTTGGAGTTATACGCTTCCCCACGACGAGTCCAGCCGAACACTTGCGGCCTCAGGTCTGCCATTATTCACTAATGTCAGAAATTGCACCCGCACAATATCTTTAATGCAGCAATACCGGGAGAAGAAGGAAAACTATTTGAACGGCAAGATTAAGGCGACGGCAAATCTAGATGGTAGATTCAATTTAGAAGAAGCAATAAGAAAAGAGTCGCTTAACATCACAGAATTCCGCTCGATGGAGCTACTTAACCATTATGGAATATCTGTAAACCAAGGCATTCTTGCTAAAGATGCAGGTTCAGTGGTAACCGCTGCAAAAAAATTGAGTGGCCCGGTAGCTTTAAAGATTCAATCCGCAGAAATACCGCACAAATCTGCAGCTGGGGGCGTCAAGTTAAACTTGATAGACGAACAAGAAATTATCAACGGTTTTAATACAATTATCAAAAATATTGAAACCAATTCCCCAAAAGCAAAAATGGATGGTGTTTTAGTTCAAAAAATGGTTGAACCGGGCCTGGAAATTATACTCGGCATAACAAATAAAGATGGCTTTGGTCCAATTTTGATGGTTGGCTTTGGTGGAACTAGTGTAGAGACCAGCGGAGACGTAGCGTTTGCACTTTGCCCGGTTACACCTGAAAGATGCGAGAACTTGCTTGGAAAGTTGAGGGGTAATGTTCTATTAGATAAAGACAAATATGACCTTCGGGCTCTATTCTCGTTGATGACAAACCTTTCAAACTTTGCGATGAGCGTGCAAAACTTAATATCCGAAATCGATCTCAACCCCGTTATTCTACACTCAGCGGGTAATGGAATATCTGTGGTTGATGCACTTATGGTAAAATTTGACAAAAGTATGGAAAATAGGAGCTAATTAATGGCACAGTTCAAAAATTATGATGACATTGGCGTATCGGCCGAAGGCCATGTGGCAACAATCGAAATCCAACGTCCACCGCACAATTTTTTTGATTATTCCCTTATTCAGCAAATAGCTGACGCGATGGAAACCATAGATGATGATAACAATCTTCGGTGTGTTGTCTTATGTGCCCAAGGGAAATCTTTTTGCGCTGGTGCCAATTTTGGATCGGACGGAAGCACCGCAAATCGAAGTCAGGAAAATAGCCCAACGGATAAATCTTCGCACCTTTATGTTGAAGCTGTTCGACTTTTTGCTACTAAGACACCTATTGTTGGCGCCATCCAAGGAGCGGCGATTGGCGGAGGTCTGGGTCTAAGTCTCGTCCCAGATTTTCGTGTCGCCTGCCCAGAGTCACGGTTTGCTGCTAATTTCACGCGGTTGGGATTTCACCCTGGCTTTGGACTAACGCATACCTTACCAGCATTAATAGGAAACCAAAGGACCACTTTGATGTTTTATACTAGCCGCCGAATCAAAGGCGAGGAAGCATATGACTGGGGGTTAGCGGATATGCTCGTTCCTTTAGAAGAAGTAAGAAGCGCAGCAATTGATTTAGCAAAAGAAATAGCAGAGAATTCTCCGCTTGGGGTTATGGAAACGAGGGCCACAATGAGACAGGGACTGGCTGAACGTGTTCGTAATGCCACCGATCACGAATTAGTTGTTCAAGACGAGCTAAGGCAAACCGATGACTTCAAGGAAGGCGTAAAGGCTATGGCCGAACGACGTATTCCGAATTTTAAAGGTTCTTAAAGAAATAAGCGGGTCAAGTTTAAATTCGAATATTCCATTATCGCTGCTGAATACGAACGGTTCACTTATCCTGTTTTGGCTTTAGTGGATACTCGCCCTCTATTTCAGAGACCTGCCGCTTGAGTTTCAACAAACCTTTATCCCGATTTCGAAAGAGCTCCTCAGGTGTCATTTCACCATATTTAAAATATCCCCCTCCACTCATTACGCCTTGCCGTCCGGAGGATATTAATTTGTCTAGTGTACTGCTTTGAGGTTTCGGTATTGGAGGATCATAAGTCATATTAGCCATACCTCGTTGCATCATATCCAACCCCGTGAAATCAGCTTTCATTAAGCTCCCCATCAAGGCCATCCGAAGGGCTAAACCGTATTTAACCGAGTCGTCGATAGCGTCTGGTGAAGCCCAACCTTCATCTAGAAGGCGCGTTATTTCTAATCCCAGAGCAGCTTGGAGACGGTTTGCAACGTAGCCGTTTATGAATTTTTCAAACAAGACGGGCTTTTTACCCAATTTTAAATAAAACTCCTCCATATTTTTTAAAATACTCAGATCTGTAGATGGACCGGCGGCAAGATCTACCAAATCTATTATATAAGGAGGGGTGTACCAATGGGCTATTAAACAGAACTGCTTTCGCCCTTCTGGGACAAGTGGGAAAATATCTAGGTTTGAAGTATTACTAGCTATTATCACTTCATCACGAGCGGCGTTATCTATATGTAAGAAAACCTCTTGTTTCACATCCCTGTTCTCTACAACCGCTTCTACGATTAAATCAGCATCTTCAACAGCAACATTTAAGTCGAGGGTCGCAGTTATTCGGGTTTTTGCGGTTTCTTTTTCAGTTTTGTTTATCGTTCCTGCATCTACAAGCGTCTCGAGGGCACTATCAATCAATTGGAGGCCTTTTGTTATCTGGATATCTTTCAGATCTTGCATGATTACATTACAGCCGCCTAACGCGTGCACAATTGCAAGGGCATGTCCCATCAGTCCCGCACCGATAATGCCTACCTTTTCTATTTCCCTCATGCTAATTTCTCCAATAACCATCACTAAAATTTAGCGGCAAAAATCATATTTCTAAGCATAGATCTGTGGCAAGATCTACTTAACGTAATTTTGTAAAGCAGGGATGACAATTTAAAAAGCTAATTGTCTTAAATAAAATGATGCGATCAAAAATAATCATCGTAGGCGGTGGAATAGGTGGCTTGGCAGCAGCACTAGCGCTAGCGCAAAAAACTTTTGACGTAATAGTCCTCGAGCAGGCCGATCGATTTAAAGAAATTGGCGCGGGAATACAACTTGGGCCAAATGTTTTTGAAATGTTTAAAGCTCTAAATTTGATTGAACCTGTGGAAGAGTTGGCGGTTTTCCCAGACGCGCTGGTGATGCGCGACGCACTTACAGCAAATGCAATCACAAGGATACCAATCAATACAGCCTCTTTTAAGAAACAATTTCGCTTCCCTTATGGGGTAATTTACAGACCGGATCTGTTGAATATACTCAAACAAGCCTGTGACCAATTGCCAAATATCAATATAATATTTAACAAGAGAGTAGTAAAAACTAAACAAACACCAACTAAAGCATTTGTCATTTGCGAAGACGATAGTTCATACGAAGCACAAGCTGTTATCGGTGCCGACGGTTTGTGGTCAGAAATTCGTAAAAATATATTAGGCAGCGAAGCCCCCCGGGTTTCTGGTCACATAGCTTACAGAGCGGTTCTCCCCATAGATGATGTTCCTGAAAGCTCGCGCAATAATGAAGTGACTTTGTGGGCCGGGCCAAAAACACATTTGGTCCAATATCCGCTGCATCGCGGAGAAATAATGAACCTTGTTGCTGTATTTCATAGTGATCGTTACGAGGAGGGTTGGGATGTATACGGAGAAAGTTCGGAATTACAAGAACGTTTCTGCGGTCAGCACGCTTACGTGCTTGATCTCCTCGCGAAAATTAACTCGTGGAAGATGTGGGTTCTTTGTGATAGGGAGCCAGTAAAGAGCTGGAGCAAAGGCCGCATAAGTTTGCTTGGTGACGCAGCTCATCCAATGCTTCAATACCTTGCTCAAGGAGGCTGTATGGCTATTGAGGATGCAGTTTGCTTGGCTGAGAATTTAGACAAACAAAGTGGAGATATTATAGGCGCCCTTCAATCCTACCAAAACGATCGTTATTTGAGAACTGCTCGCGTTCAATTGACAGCGCGTTTCTATGGAGACGTTTATCACGCCGCCGGCCCAACCGCTGAACTTAGGGACTTAACACTTGGCGGACGCACTACAGACCAAGCTTATGCTGGCATGAAGTGGTTATATAGTGGGATTGATGAAGTTGGACGGCAGCAGTTTTGAGTGACAATAAATATTACTTTTCCCAAGCTAGATATCTGTCTGGAATATTACTTTAGCGAGCTAAAGCTGATAAATATCTACAGTTCCATCTATAACATCTTCCAATAAAGTGATTTTTTTTGATTTTATATCCAGTTTGTCTTGGTTTTTTTTTAATAAATAATCATACCAACCCCCACGCCAAATTTTTCCTCGCCTCGGGTCTAAACACAAAACTGTCCATTTTGCTGATACTTCGAGATAATTAGATGTTTCTTCAATCAGACGAATATTTGTAACCGAATGCATCGTTCGAGAAAGTGGCAGAGAGGCATAAGCGTCCACGGAAGTAATACGATGCACCCTAGCTTCCAAAGCAGGCTTACCGACCAGGTACATCATATTCACAGAAAATTCTGGATCCTCCACCAGAGATTCTTCAGTATCCCAAGTAGGAACCCATATAACACAATCTGAGGTGTAAAGATCGAGCCATATTTGCCACTGCTTTCGATCAAGAAGATCAGCTTCCAAAAAAATTAGTTCTTCAATTTTTTTTAATATTTCAACATTGGCACTCATTTTCAAACAGGCTTATTAAAGTTTGAGGAGATTGCCTCTAACCAGGTTTTATAAAACCCATAGTAAAGTGTTTCATTACTCCAATGTGAATTAGAGGATATTGGGTTAGCACCTGATAATGCTATGGTTTCATCCGCACCAGAGACCATCGAGCTTCTTCCCCTATCGAATTCGTTCCATTTAACAAGTTCTGCTCCCGAGCCTCTTTGAACATCTTCAAGTGCTGCCATATCATCTGGTGTCGCCATCCCCGTCACCATGAAAAAATCCTCAAACTTCCTTAGTCTGGCCTTTCTTGCCTCTTTGCTTTCTCCCTTTGGAGCAATGCAATAAACTTTTATTTCGGTTCGGTCTGGCGCATGTGGAATAAGAATTCGAATTTGTGTTGAAGACTGATCCATCAAATGGATATTTGGAAATAAAAATAGGTTTCTTCCCCTATTTATCATCCAGTCAACTTTATCCTTACCGAACATTTCTAGTAAAGAATTGCGTCGTTCCATAAGAGGAGCTACTTCCGGATTTCCTCGTTCGGCCCAAAGCAGCATATGGCCGCCGCCTAGATCACTTACACCCGTTGGTGTTGAACCCGTTATGCGGGCAGCTTCCGTCTGACGCATATACCCGTTGACCTCAGCCGACTCTCTTTTAGCCATTGCTCGAGCGAAAACTCTGTGGACTGTGGAAACATGATAACCATCGACACCATTTTCTGCCTGCAGCTTCCAATTACCCTGGACCATATAAGATTGAGTACCAGGAACAATTTCCATTCCCTGCGGAGACTGGTCCGCTAGTAGATCAATAAAATATTTCGCCTCGCCAAGGAAATCTTCTAATTCTTGAGGGGGTTCTTCAAGAGACACATAGATGAAACCTTTATAGCTTCTTACTCTCGCCAGGCTTTTAAGATTGTATCTGCTTTTTTCCACACCGAAAGGCCAGCCAACCTCTTCTTCCTTAATTTTTATACAATGTCCCTTCAAATCAAAACACCAGCCATGAAAGCGGCAGGTTATAGTTTTCATAGATCCTCTTCGCGTTCTACTAAGAGTGGCTCCTCGGTGCGAACATGCATCAACAAAACCGCCAATTTCATTCTTATTTTGCCTTATAACAAATACTGGTTGCCTACCAACTTTGGCCGAGTAATAGTCACCGATTTTTGGTATTTGGCTTTCATGGCAAATATAGACCCAATTTGCTTCGAAAATATTTTTCATTTCAATATCATAAATTTCTTGATCTATATAAGCAGCACGAGCAACTCGAAAGTTCTCATTACTTTGATCGATCAATTGTGTCCTTCGTGATGCTTCCTCTTTCAATACTTTTCTCCGCATACAAAAAACCGCCATGTAGTAACTTAGACCATTACATTCATTTCAGT
>Ga0114933_10004903_pt1 | contig 12318 bp, 6 predicted proteins | sample 4SBtaG_FD_89691 | JGI IMG/M metagenome (GOLD analysis project Ga0114933, IMG submission 89691) | Deep subsurface microbial communities from Kolumbo volcano to uncover new lineages of life (NeLLi) - 4SBTROV12_W25 metaG | ecosystem: Environmental > Aquatic > Marine > Volcanic | place: Kolumbo...
AAGACTAAAAGCTGTTTTTTATAAACATTTCTACCTTGATCGCTTCCAAGAATAATTGCCTCAAACGGTGATATATCATTTCTTTCGGAAAGTAACTTGATTGCCTCTATAAATATTTTTTGGCCCTTCCATAAGGTTAATCTGCCTGGCATTAACAAAATAATTTTATTTCTATCTATGTTATTTTGTTTAGCAAATTTATCTAATTTAATTGGTGAAATTTTTTGGTGATTATAATAGTTTGTATTTATTCCTCTAAAAATAACTAAAAGTTTTCTTTTATTTTTCAAAAAGAATTTTCCATAATTATTGTTTATATGTGAGAAAATAAAATTTGATCCCGCGATAACCAAATCTGATTTTACCATAATCGAATTATAAAACTTTTTTAAATTATTAGTAAAATTATACGTACCATGAAATGTTGTAACAAATTTTCTAAAAGTAATTTTTGTTGCAAAATAGCAAGACCAAGCTGGCGCTCTGCTTCTAGCGTGCACAATATTAATATTGTACAGAATTATTATGAATAAAATTATAATTGAATTTAATAAAATCAAAATAGGATTTTTGGAATGAACGGGTAATTTAAATAGTTTTACTTTTTTTTTATCAATAAATTTAATTAGTTCCCCTCCGCTAGTTATTATGTAAGATTTGCAACCATGCTCTGGTAAATAATGAGCTAAATCGTAGCAGCCTGTTTCTGCTCCTCCATACCTCAAACGAGGAATAACCTGCAAAACTTTCATTTTTTTTTTCATAAAATTAAAATATATATTACATATGAATTATAAACGATCTAAATATTTTATAACTTCAAGCAAAAATAAAATTACATATTTTTTAAATAAAAAAAATAGCCAAATTACAGTAGTTTTTTTTCATGGTTTTATGTCTGATATGATGGGAAAAAAGCCTTCTGCTATACAAAAGTTTTGTAGAGCAAAAAACTTAAATTTTTTGAAATTTGAATACTCAGGCCATGGTAAATCTACAGGAAAATTTATAAAAGGTAATATATCAAAATGGACGAATGAAGCTGAACAATTAATTAAATCTAAATTAAAAAAAGATAGCAGTTTAATTTTTATAGGATCAAGCATGGGAAGTTGGATAGCTCTTAATTTAATTTTAAAATTTAAATATAGAATGAAAGGTTTTATAGGCATTGCTTCTGCACCAGAATTTTTAGAAGAGTTAATGTGGAAAAAATTTAGTAAAAAAATAAAAAAAATATTAATGAAAAAAAAAATTTACCATCTTGATTATGGAGGATTTACTTATCCTATAACTAAACAATTAATTTTAGATGGTAGAAAAAATAAAGTTTTAAAAAAAAATAAATTAAAAATTCCAATAGTTTTATTTCATGGAACAAATGATCAGGTCGTACCTTTAAAATTTTCTAAAAAAATTTTAAGAATTTTTTCTAAATCTAAAAAAAAATTAATTAAAATAAAAAATGGAGATCATAGTTTATCTAAAAAAAGTGATCTAAAAAAAATTTGCAAAGAATTAAATCAATTAATTAAATAGCTTTTAAAATATTTTTTGTTTGTGATAATGGATTTTCTAATTTATCCAACATCTCTTTAGGGCAAACTTGTTTAAAATTTTTTAATTCATTTTTAAAATTATCTAAAATTTTTTTAGCTATTACTGATTTTGTTTCATTATAATGTTCATTAATTAATTTTTTTAAGTAATTCTTCCAATAAGTAGTTTCTGGCATTTGCCAAACTACAGAGTCCGCGTTAACATAGTTTTCAAATTCTTTGTTTGGATCATAAATAAAAGCCATACCACCTGTCATACCTGCCGCAAAGTTATCACCAATCTTGCCTAATATAATAACACTGCCACCTGTCATATATTCACAACCATTTGAATCGCAACCTTCTATTACAGCTTCAGCGCCAGAGTTTCGTACAGCAAACCTTTCACCAGATTGACCAGCTGCAAAAAGTTTACCAGAAGTTGCCCCATAGAGTACGGTATTTCCTATGATAGTATTTTCGTTACTAACTAAATTACTATCTAAGGGAGGTTTAATAACTATTGTTGCTCCTGATAGTCCTTTACCTACATAATCATTGGCATCACCAATTAAATTTATTTTTAAACCTTTTATTCCAAATGCACCTAATGATTGTCCCGCAGATCCAGATAAATTTATTACGACAGAATCTTGTTCAACTTTATTATTATTTTTATAAATATAATGAGACAAACGTGTACCTACAGCTCTGTGCACATTCTTGATAGCAAAACTAGTTTCAACTTTATTTTGTTTTCCAATCGTACTTTTTATTTCGTTATAAATTGTTTCGTCTAAAGTATCTGGAACTTCGTTAATGGAATTCGAAGAACAATACCTATTATTTTGACCTGGATCTGCTTGAACTAAAAGTGGGCTTAAATCTAATTCATCTAAATCTGAAGTTCCTCTACTTACTTGTTTTAAGAGATCAGTTCTACCAATAATTTCGTTTAAATTTCTAAAACCCAGTTCAGCTAAAATTTCCCTAACTTCTTCAGCAACAAAAGTAAATAAATTTACTACCTTTTCAGGTGTTCCAGAGAATTTTTTTCTTAGATTTTCATCCTGCGTACAAACACCAACCGGACAGGTATTTGAATGACATTGGCGTACCATTATACACCCCATTGCAACCAAAGATGTTGTTCCAATACCAAATTCTTCTGCTCCCATCATTGCTGCTATGACAACATCTCTACCAGTTTTAATTCCTCCATCTGTTCTTAGAGTAACTTTATGTCTTAAGTTGTTTAGAGTTAAAATTTGATTAACTTCAGTAAGTCCCATCTCCCAAGGTATTCCTACATATTTTACGCTTGTTTGTGGGCTTGCTCCTGTTCCTCCAGAATGCCCTGAAATCAAAATTACATCAGCTTTTGCTTTGGCAACCCCAGCAGCAATAGTTCCAACCCCAGTTGAAGCTACTAATTTTACTCCTACCCGAGCGTATGGGTTAGACTGTTTAAGATCATAAATAAGTTGAGCCAAATCTTCTATAGAATAAATATCATGATGTGGTGGTGGTGATATCAATGTAACTCCAGGCGTAGAATGTCTTAATCTTGCTATGTCTTTTGATACTTTAAAACCTGGTAACTGACCTCCTTCACCTGGCTTTGCTCCCTGTGAAATTTTAATTTCTATTTCGCTACAATTATTTAAATACTCTATAGTTACACCAAACCTTGCTGATGCGACTTGCTTTACTTTAGAGTTTGCGCTATCGCCGTTTGCTTTTATTTCAAATCTTTTTGAATCTTCACCTCCTTCGCCACTGCAAGACGCAGCACCAATTCTATTCATACCTATAGCTAAAGTTTCATGAGCTTCTTCAGAAAGTGCACCAAGAGACATGCTACCACTTCCAAATCTTTTCCTAATATTCTTAACGCTTTCTACTTCATTAACATTTATAGATTTTCCTAATTTTTTAAAATCTAATAGATCTCTTAAACTTATTATTGCTAAATCGTAAATTCCTTGGGTATATTTTTTATAAGTCTTGTACGAATTGGAAGTAACCGCACTTTGAAGCATATGAATTAATTTTCCTTGATACTGGTGCGTTTCCCCATTTTTTCTATATTTATAAATTCCACCAATTGGGAGAATTGTTATATTTCCTTGAAAAGCTTTTTTGTGTAGCTTTTTTATCTTCTTTTCAATGCCATTAATGCCTATGCCTGAAATTCTGGATATCATCCCTGGAAAATACTCAGCTACTAATGATCTGCTTAATCCAACAGCTTCGAAATTACATCCGCCTCTATATGCGCTTAAAACTGAAATACCCATCTTGGACATTATTTTAAGTAAACCGTTATCAATAGATTTTACATACCTCTGAACACACTCTTCAAAACTTATTTTGCCAAATAAATTTTTTTCATATCTTTGATTTATTGAATCAAAAGCAATATAAGAATTTATTGTTGTGGCTCCAACACCCAACAAAATAGCGAATGAGTGTGTGTCCAAAACCTCTCCAGTTTGAACATTAATTGAAGCAAAACCTCTTATTCCTAAATTTACAAGCCTTGAATTTATAGCTCCAATAGCTAGGGCCATTGGTACTGGGGCTTGTTTTTCATTAATATTCTTATCACTTAGAATTAAATGCTTAGATCCTTCTCTGACAGCAATCTCAGCCTCTAAACGTAATTTATCTAATTTAGATTTTAAACTTTCATCAACATCAAATGTACAATCTAAAATTTTAACTTTATTTTTAAAAAAATCTAAAAATTTTTCAAATTGTGAATTAGTTAGTATTGGGCTTTCAAGAACATAAATATTTTCTTCTGTTAAATTTTCAAAATCAAGAATATTTCCTGTATTTCCAAAACGCGTTTTTAAACTCATAACCTCATTTTCCCTCAAGGAATCAATAGGAGGATTGGTTACTTGACTAAAATTTTGTCTAAAAAAATGTGATAAAGGTCTATATTTGTCCGACAAGACAGCTGTAGGTGTGTCATCTCCCATTGATCCCACCGCTTCTTTTGTATCTTCTACCATGGGGTGTAAAATAAGTTCTAGATCTTCAATATTAATTCCAGCCAAGAATTGCCTTCTTCTTAGATCATCACCTCGGTAAATAAATTTTTCTTTTGTACTTTTGAATTTTTTATCCAAATCTATGATTTGTTTATTATATTTTTTGTAATCTTTTGAAATTTTGTTTTTAAGACTTTTGCTATCATAAATTTTACCTTTATCTAAATCAACAGCTATTGCTTGGCCTGGGCCTAATCTGCCCTTAAAAATAATTTTTTCATTTGAAAATGGAATCATTCCCGTTTCTGAACCAGCAAATAGAAAGTTGTCGGAGGTTATAGTGTATCTTAATGGGCGTAATCCATTTCTATCTTGTGCAGCAATAATCCATTTTCCATCTGTAGCCGAAATAGCTGCTGGTCCATCCCATGGTTCAATCGTACTATTTAAAAAGTTAAATAATTGCTGATGAGCCTTCGAAACAGTTTTTCTTCTTTTCGACCATGCATCAGGAATAAGCATAAGTTTGGTAAGAGGAACAGATTTTCCAGATCTAACAAGTAATTCAAATACATTGTCTAAAGCAGCAGAATCTGAATTTCCATCGCTAATAACTGGTTTTAAGGAATCCATATCTTTAAATAGTTTGCTACTCATTGCTTGTTCATGAATTTTCATCCAATTTATATTTCCTTTAATTGTATTAATTTCACCATTATGGGCTAATGTTCTAAAGGGTTGAGCTAAATCCCAACTTGGAAAAGTATTTGTTGAATATCTTTGATGAAAAATTGCAAATCTTGAAATAAATCTTTTATCTAGCAAATCTGGGTAAAATTCGGATAGCGCTTCCGCTAAAAACATTCCTTTGTAAATAATAGACCTAGAGCTAAAAGAACATATATAGAAATCTTTTAGTTTTAATAAATTTGACTTTTTTTCAATACTTTTTCTGACAACGAATAAATCTCTTTCTAACTCATCATTTTTTAAATTAGTTTTATTAGACTTAAAAATTACTTGCACAATTTCTGGTCTATTACTTTCTGCTTTAGTTCCTAAAACCTTAGTATTAACTGGAACTTGTCTCCATCTATAAATATAATAATTTTTTTTTAATAATTCGTTTTCAACTATAGTTTTGCATTTTTCTTGAGATGAATAATCATTCCTTGGGAGAAAAATCATACCGACGCAGATAGTATCTCCGTTATGTTCTCTTCCTGTATTTTGAATTCTTTCTATAAAAAAGTCTTCAGGAATTTCAATATGGATTCCAGCCCCATCACCAGTTTTACCATCAGCATCTACAGCACCACGATGCCAAACTGCTTTTAAAGCTTGAATACCAAATTCAACAATTTTTCTTGATTTTTTTCCTTCCGTAGAGGAAACGAAACCAACTCCACATGCATCGTGCTCATAGCTAGGATCATACACATTTCTATCAATGAGTTTACTTAAATTTTTTTTGTACAGTTCCATTTCACGCTACCTTAATTTTTTTGATTTGTTTCAATTCTAAGTGCTTGTGTATTGACTCAGCTGCGTCCCTTCCGTCTTTTATTGCCCAAACTACTAGTGAAGCTCCTCTAACAATATCTCCTGCTGCAAAAACTCCTTTAATATTTGTTTCCATAGTTTTTAAATTAATTTTAATTGTTCCTGACTCAGAAACTGTAAGATTTGAATCGTTAAAAAGCATAGGTAAATTTTCTGGGTCAAAACCTAAGGCTTTAATAGCTATATCAGCTTTGATCTCAAACTGAGAATTTGGTACGACCTCAGGTCTTTTTCTACCTGAAGAATCTGGCTTACCAAGTTTCATTTTTTCAACCATAATTGAACTAATTTTTTCTTTACCAATAAATTCTTTTGGATTTGATAACCAAATAAAATCCACTCCTTCTTCTTCAGCATTATTAACTTCTCTAGCTGAGCCTGGCATATTATTTTTGTCTCTTCTATAAATACATTTTACAGATTTAGCATTTTGTCTTGTGGCTGTTCTTACGCAATCCATTGCTGTATCACCTCCACCTATAACAACAACATTTTTGTTTTCTGCATTTAATGTACCGTTATCAAATTTTTCAACACTATCACCCAAACCCTTTTTGTTAGATGCAGTTAAAAATTCCATTGCAGGAAATATATTTTTTAAGTTATGACCAGGTAAATTTACTTCTCTAGGTTTATAAACACCTGTGGCTATCAAAATCGCATCATGTTTTTCTTGTAATTTTTTAAGTGATATATTTTTACCAATTTCTATATTTTGTTTAAATTTGATTCCACCTTCTCTTAAAAGATTTGTCCTTCTTTCAATAACGAATTTTTCTAATTTAAAATTAGGTATTCCATAAATTAATAACCCTCCTGGTCTGTCATACCGATCATAAATTGTAATTTTATAACCTAATTTACGAAGTTCTTCTGCACATGCCATGCCTGCTGGTCCAGCTCCAATAATTCCAACTGATTGATCAATTTCCTTTTTAATTTTAATTGGTTTAATCCAACCTTTTTCCCATGCTGTATCAGTAATATATTTTTCAATAGAACCGATTGTAACAGTTCCATGACCTGACTGTTCTATTACACAATTTCCTTCGCATAATCTGTCTTGTGGACATATTCTTCCACAAATTTCTGGCATATTGTTTGTACTGTGAGCAAGTTCACTTGCTTCTTGTAGTCTTTCTTCCGCAGCTAGTTTTAGCCAATCAGGAATATTATTACTTAAGGGACAATGTATTTGACAAAAAGGAACTCCGCACTGCGAACATCTGCTAGATTGTTGCTTTGCCTTATCATTGATAAATTGATCATAAATTTCTTTAAAATCATCCAATCGTTTATCTACTTTTCTTTTGTTTGGTGTTTGTTGGACAACTTTTACAAATTTAAGCATATTTTCTGGCATAATTTACCTATTTTTATTTACGTTTTTATACCAGTATAAACAACACTAAAAGCATTTTTAGGACAATACTACTGACTTATAATTTAAAAAATCCAGCATATTTGTGATTTATATTGCATATCTGCTATGCAATAATACATTTTATGCTTTCTTCTGTTGAAATTTTAATTCTTTCTGCAATTCAGGGTATTTCTGAGTTTTTGCCTGTAAGTTCAGCTGCACACTTAAGATTAGTTTCTAAATTTTATGAATTTACAAACCAAAGTATACTAATTGATATTTGTTTACACCTTGGTTCTTTAATCGCTATTATAATTTATTTTAGAAATGATTTATTTAATTTTATAAAAAATAAAGATTTTTTAACTGGAATTTTAATAGGTACAATTCCAATTATACCTGTTGGCTTTATACTTTTTCAAACTGGTTTGATTAATGAGTTAAGAAGTTTAGAGGTTATTGGTTGGACTAGTTTAGTTTTTGGGATTCTTTTGTATATAAGCGATAAAACAAAAGTTACTAAAACGATCGATTCACAATTTAATATTAAGTATGCAATCATTATAGGTTTTTTTCAAATTTTATCTCTTGTGCCTGGAGTAAGCAGATCAGGGATTACTATTTCAGCAGGGAGATTGCTTGGTTTTAATAGATTCGATTCAGCTAAAATTTCCTTTTTTTTTTCAATTCCAACGCTGGCAGCAGCTAGTCTTTTAGGGCTTTATAATATTTCAATCGAGGGTAGTGCTGATTTAAATTTTTTAGCAATTATAGCTATCATATTTTCTTTTATTTTTTCTTATATTACTATTTCAATTTTTTTAAATTTTATTAAAAAATTTAGCTTAAGAGTATTTGTAATTTATAGAATAATTTTATCTTTGTTTGTGCTAGCAATAGTCTATTTATAATTCTTTCTGTAAACTGGCGCTAATTGAGAAAGCACAACACCAGCAAGAATAAGAACACAACCAATAATATTATTAAGATCTAAAATTTGATTTAAAATTATCCAAGCTGCTATAGCTGCGAAAACTCCTTCTAAAGAAAATATAATTGCTGCAGGAGCTGCAGAGATATTTTTTTGTGCATATATCTGCAAGGTAAAAGCGATTCCCCCTGATAATGCTCCTGCATAAATTATTGATATATACTCATTTAATATATTTGGAATTGTTATTTTTTCAAATAATATTGCAAAAATTATAGAAAAAGAAGCTACCACCAAAGCTTGCAATGCACCAAAAAATAAAGGCAAATTAAATTTTTTAATAAATATTCCTATAAATATTATGTGTAAACTCCAAAATAAAGCACAAAGTATAACTAATCCATCTCCCATTCGTACAATTGCGTTTGTAAAATCGCTTAAGAGATAAACTCCCAAAACACAAAATATAGCTGATGGCCATATGCTCCAATGTAGAGATTTAGAATAAAATAAAAAAAGAATAATTGGTACCATTGGAACATAAAAAATTGTAAAAAATGCAGCATTTGCGACATCAGTATAGAGCAAAGCTGCTTGTTGAAAAAATGTACCTAAAAATAAAAATAAACCTACCCAAAAAAGCAATTTGTAGAATAACTTTTTATTTTTATTTATTTCATTAGAAATTTTTTTACCTTCAAATAATAGTGCAAATGGAATTATTGAGAGAAAGCCAATAAAAAATCTTGTTCCATTAAAAGTTAAGGGTCCAATTTTATCCATGCCAGTATCTTGAGCAATAAAAGTTGTTCCCCATATAAAAGTACATAATAGGGCGCTTAATAAAGACATGGGTTTTGTCATGTGTTTAGACAGCTAGTTTGTAGGCAAAATCTTTACCTAAACTTTCTTTAAGATGTACACAAAATCTCGCACCTTCAGCACCATCGATAACTCTATGATCGTAAGATAATGATAGAGGAAGCATAATTCTGCTTTCATACTTATCTCCAGTAAATACTTGCTTTTTTTCAGCTCTACCTATTCCTAAAATAGAAACTTCTGGTTGATTTATAATTGGTGTAAAAAAACTTCCTCCTATACTGCCTAAGCTTGAAATTGTCATCGAACCACCAAAAAACTCTTTTTTATTAATTTTTAGTTCAGCTGAAAGTTTGCTCACTTTTTTAAGTTCTTTTCCTATAGATGTAATATCTTTTTTATCTGCATTTCTAATTTTTGGAACCATCAAACCATGTGGAGTGTCTACAGCTATCCCAATGTGATAGTATTTTTTATAAATAATTTGATTATTTTTTAAATCTAAAGAAGCATTGAAATTTGGATAATCTTTTAATGCTTTAACTACTGCTCTAATAATAAATGCTAATGGAGTGACTGAAATCTTTTCTCCGGTATATAAATCTCTTAAAGATTTTCTAAATGTCTCCATTTCTGTTATATCGACTTCATCATGCTGAGTAACATGAGGAATTTCACTCCAAGACTTCTGTAGATGTGGGCCCGCAATTTTTTTTATTCTTGGTATAGGTTTTTTTTCTATCTCGCCAAATTCTGAATGATCATATTCTTGAACTGTAGTTTCTTTTTTTTTTAGAATACTTCCTGCAAAAGATTCTTTTACAAATGCTTTTATATCATCTTCATTAACTCGCCCAGCTCTTTGGGATCCTTTTATTAAATTTAAGTCAGCCCCTAACTCTCTTGCAAACTTTCTAGCTTTGGGACTAGCGCTAACGATAGGTATTTTTTTTTCGGTCATTATTATATTGTAGTTGGTAGAGGTTTATTTTTATCTATATTATATTTTTTCATAGCTCGTTCTGCATATTTTGTAGAAATCAATTGTTCTTTTGCTAATGCGCTTAAGGTATAAGTTACTATATGAGCTTTATCAACTTCAAAAAATTTTCTTAAATTTTTTCTCGTATCACTTCTACCATAACCATCTGTACCAAAAGAATAGAATGGTTTAGATATATAAGGCCTAATTTGGTCTACAAAACTTTTCATATAATCAGATGCGGCAATAATTGGTCCTTCTCTTTTACTTAGACACTCTTCAACATAAGATTTTTCAGGTGTTGCGGTGGGGTTAAGTAAATTTTTTCTCTCTATATTCATGCCATCTTTTCTTAGTTCATTAAAACTAGTAACGCTCCAAATATCACTATCAATACTATATTCTTTACTAAGTATCTCCGCCGCGTCTATCATTTCTCTTAAAATTGTTCCGCTGCCTAATAGCTGAACTTTTATTTTTCCTTTATTATTATATTCCTTAAATAAATACATTCCTTTAAGGATTCCTTTCTCACAATTTTTTGGCATTTCAGGGTGTGTATAATTTTCATTCATCGTTGTTAAATAATAAAAAATATTTTCTTGTTTATCATGCATTCTTCTTAGTCCATCTTGGAAAATAGTAGCTAATTCATATGCAAATGTAGGATCATAACTTACACAGTTTGGAACTGTAGATGCCAACAATTGACTATGTCCATCTTGGTGCTGTAAACCTTCTCCAGCCAATGTTGTTCTCCCTGATGTTGCTCCAATTAGAAAACCTCTGGTTTGAGAATCTCCAGCTGCCCAAATAAGATCCATTACCCTCTGAAATCCAAACATAGAATAAAAAGTATAAACGGGTATCATCTCTAGATCATGATTGGTATAGGATGTGCCTGCGGCTATAAAAGATGACATTGCACCTGTTTCTGTAATACCTTCTTCAAGCACTTGACCTTTTTTATCTTCTCTATAAGAGCTTAGTTGGTCTGAGTCTTCTGGCTCATATTTTTGTCCTTCATGAGCATAAATACCTACTTTTCTAAAAAAACCTTCCATCCCAAAGGTTCTAGCTTCGTCAGGAATAATTGGTACTAATCTAGGAGCTATATTTTTATCTCTCAACAAACTTGTTAAAATCCTAACTAATGCCATTGTAGTTGACATTTCTCTCTCTCCTGAAGATTTTAACATATTTTCAAAAATATCTTTTCCTGGTTTTCTTATAGATTTTGCATATGTTGTTCTTTCGGGTAAATTACCACCAAGCTTCATTCTTTTTTCTTTGAGATATTTTATTTCATCTGATTTTTCGTTAGGTTTGTAAAATTCTATATTCCTAACTTGTTTGTCAGTAAGAGGAATATCAAAACGATCTCTGTAATAAAGTAAATCTTTCTCGTCTAGTTTTTTTTGTTGATGAGTTATGTTTATACTTTCTCCAGATTTACCCATTCCATAACCTTTGATGGTTTTCGCTAGAATTACAGTAGGTTTGCCTTTAGTTTTTATGGCAGCATCATAAGCAGCGTAAACTTTGTGTGGATCATGACCCCCTCTATTAAGTTTCCATATATCTCTATCTGTCATAGAAGATACTAGGTCTTTTAGTTCTGAATATTTGCCAAAAAATTTTTCTCTTACGTATGATCCATCGTTAGCTTTAAATGCTTGATACTCTCCATCAACACACTCGTTCATTCTTTTAATTAATAAGCCAGTTTTATCTTTATTTAATAATTGATCCCAATAAGAACCCCAAATAACTTTAATTACATTCCATCCAGCTCCTCTAAATATACCCTCAAGTTCTTGGATAATTTTTCCATTTCCTCTTACTGGGCCATCTAATCTTTGTAGATTACAATTAATAACAAATATAAGATTATCTAATTTTTCTCTTGAGGCTAAACTAATTGCTCCTAAAGATTCTGGTTCATCAGTTTCTCCGTCACCTAAAAAAGTCCAAATTTTTCTACCTTCATCTTTTATTAAACCTCTGTTAATTAAATATTTTGTAAATCTAGCCTGGTAGATTGAAAGTACTGGACCTAGACCCATTGAAACTGTAGGAAACTGCCAAAACTTTGGCATTAACCACGGGTGAGGATA